>Ga0307947_1001542_pt1 | contig 18241 bp, 18 predicted proteins | sample OrgLakmetagen232_FD_201840 | JGI IMG/M metagenome (GOLD analysis project Ga0307947, IMG submission 201840) | Saline water microbial communities from Organic Lake, Antarctica - #232 | ecosystem: Environmental > Aquatic > Non-marine Saline and Alkaline > Saline | place: Antarctica: Organic Lake...
CAAACGTGTGTGGTCCACGCAAATGTGTGTGCAAATAAGTGTGTAAATGTGTGTGCAACTGTGTGTGGTCCACGCCTCTGTACGCAGGCACCCACCATTCTAAAGTTGCTAAGAGCATCTTGGTGGCTTTTTTCAAATCCCAGGACCTGCAGCAGGGTGCAATATATTTGGTAAATACCTGAAATCATGGGATGGACAGGCATTCAGCCTTTATCCAGCACACTCCCCAAGCACATACCGAATAAACGCACGCACGCATTTACGCTCAAGAATATGCGCTAGTACTCGCACATTCACATTCACAGGCACACACACACACACACACACACACACACACACACACCACACATACACACACACATACACACACACACACACACACACACGCGCGCGCGCGCCCACCCATCCACCCACCAAGCACACCACCACGCACAAGCACACAAACACAAGCCCACATGCACACTGACCTGGCTCTCAGGTATCTGACATAGGTGTGCTCGTTGCAAAACACCTGCAGCGCCAAGTCTGCTTCTACGACGGGCCTGACTTCCGCTTTCAGCTCATTGACAAGATGTTGCTCAGAGTCCGACAAAGGGACGATAGCGAGGTTGCCGGAGGATGCCTCGCTTGGCGGTAAGTTCATGGATTCAGTAAGCACGAGAGGCGATTCGTCCGCCATGGTTCTGCTTATTTTGACCTAAAAATAGCGGAATGGTAAAGAATAATAGTGGCCTAGTAACGGTAATAGTAATAGCGGAATGGTAAAGAATGGTAATGGAAAAAATAGGGTGTCAATTAATGACACCCATGTCGTACTTTCGTGCTTTGGAAATTTAATATTTGCCATATTAATTGCTTAGGTTAGTACCTCAGGAGGCGTGTCTAAACTGAGAGGAGGAATTCTTCTAGCCTGTCTTCATCACACAAGCAGAGTGTAGAAAGCACAAATTTTGGAGCTGTCGATTCGTATATATATGGGTCCCCCGGTGGGGTTTAGTTCTTTTGCCAATTTCTTTCTGGACCACTTCCACCGTATTTTAAAATATAATACCGGAGTTTGAAATATATCATCGGTCGGAATCCTCAGCGCAAGCCCAGTCGATTGCCATTCTTTTTGAGCAAATTGGGTAAAAGGGGGGGTTTGTGCACTGAAGTGTCCAAAAGTCAGAGCACACGGTGCAGGCCGTGGGGTGAGTCAAGCCAATGGAGCAATATTCACTCCAAACTTCCAGGTTTGTGCCAGCAAGAGATAGTCAGTGGAATTTTGAAAAGCAATGTGGGGCTGTGCAAGCCAGTTGCAATTGTGGGTGCCTGGTAGGTCATGTGTACACGGGCATCCTTATCTCAGTTTTTGCCCCGTAACTCTCCAACAAATCAGTTTTGGTCTTGATGAGTACGCAGATGGATGCAGAATTCAAAAAGGAGCAGATTAGTACCCTTTTTGTCTGGGTAGAGCACTGGAAGGGGGGTGGGTCCACCCCAAAAAGTAGACATGCCTTCCAAAAAAGTACACCCTCCTGCTCCTCGGGTAATAAGTAATAATTGATCATTCCACCCCTAAAACTGAATAATAATAATTTGGACGGCGATGGTTAAGGGATTTATTAAAGGTGAAAAGAAAAAAAACCCTCCTTTCTTTTTCATCATGTTCATCAAAGAAGTGTGCATATTTTGTAAAAAGATTCTAATTCATTGATTACTGACCAAAACTTTTGGGGTGGTCCTTCAATTCCTAGTAATCATGGCTATAGAAGTGTTAATTTACAATATTTAGGGCAGATTAAAGCTATATATGGGCTACTACTCAGAACAGCCGAACGGCAAAGGGGACGGCACCCAAGGGCAACCGTGGGAGCATGCACTGCTTTGCAGCTCATGTTAAAAAGGAGCAAGAACGCAAAACAAGGACTTGAACAGAGCAGGATTGTATGGATATGCAGGGATTATTAAGGAATATAGCTGTTGAAAAATGTATCTGCACTCGCACAGATCCTATGCCCAACATGTTTTTCTTGCACTTGGGACCCCACAGCTCGCAACATTGGCTCCAGCAAGAGCCCTTTCCCGTACCAACAGGTCAAGACGCCGAATGTACCTACATGTGTACAAGCCTCGGGTGGTGTCCGCTGGTTAAAATAACAACGCAAAGAAAAAGCTGCATCGGACAAAATGTGCAGGAATTTTCTCTGCCAACCTGGGCTGGGGTGCCTGATTTAGGTACCTGATCTGGATCATAATTCGCACTAGCAAAGGAATCTCTAATCTACTCCTAATTTGGGGCCTTGAGTTCCAGCAAGCGCTTTGTTGCAAATATTTAAAGGGGAACTGGCTTTGTGTATCGGTGTTGGCATTAATAGTGTTTCTTGAGTCTTTTGGGAGCCTGCAGATTTAGCCATTCTTGACTAGATCCTTTCAGTAGGTGGTTAAGAGAAGGTATGTTGCCTGCGTTTTTGAAATTCCATGTTGCATCTGGTGATAGGTCTTGTTTTATTTTTTCTAACCAAGATGGGTTGTTTGTAATAAGTTGCTCCCTGGCCTGTCATCGCTTGTTGTTGGCTACGCTTGTTGTTGGCGTATTACATAGGTCAAGGGGAGATGGCAAACTCCCTACTGCGAGGTTGAAATGAACTGAAAGTTGATATATAAAAAGGGAGCAAGAGAGGCAGACTGGAAGAAATAAAAGAAAGTAAGGGGGGCAACCAGATTGATGAGAAGAAGGGCAGAACGTGTACGAGAAGGTCAAGCACGGTAAAGAAAGAAGAAAGGAAAGCCTGCGTACTTTGGTGCCTACGTAAAAAGAACAAGGTTTAGGAAGACGGCTAGTAAAGAGGAAAAAGGCAACGAGCCGAGGGCACGTCTAGCTACACCACCACGAGGCTCTCAACATAAAAGACTGGGGAAGCTAAGAGTTAGCCAGGATAAAAGCAGCTAAGCCATTGCGATGACTGGTGCGCCAAAACCAACTCCAACACAACCCAAGAGAAGAAAGAGTCCTCCTACAGAAACGCAGCTGCACCAGCACGTCACTCTCAGCATCACGAGCCCTGTTAGATGTAAGCCATACTAGGGAGACAAGGAAGGAGTAGTGAGCTAATGGTTTAGGTAACAAGAGTCGGGTTGTGTTATTAAGAGCCGAGAGCAAGGGGAAGCAGGCCAACCTAGACCTAGAGCAAGGCAGCAGACACGCTAGGATGGGAGCTGCAGTGAAACAGCTAAGGAGCCGTTTGGTCTAGCATACACAAAGGGGTGAGTCTGGCCTAGGTCAGAGAAACTGGAGTCATTACCTTGGCAGGCTGCAAAGTCTTTGAAGGCAGCTTTGTTCAGACTACTAGGATGCGCATGCCCCATGATGCTTCTAGCAGGGGTGGTGTTTTGCTTTGCTGGTAGAGGAGTGGCATGTAGATCACTTTTTTCTTTGAGATGTTTCCAAGAAAAGTGCAAACGTTTTTGTTGCTAAAGGCATTTCCTTTCCAGTTTGAAGGTAGCAGATGCCTCTTGGTTATTCAAGGCAATGTGCTTGCATGTTGCACTACTTTGAGCATGTGCTTATCATCATACATCGGGTGGCAGATGGAGAATCCAGTAAATTGTGTGGAGAACGCATCTGCCCTGGAACCAAATGACCTGTCTCGTGGGTGGGCTGTCCAGAACTCTTGAAGCTCTGGGGTAAAGTCTAGAGGTGCGGCTTTTCTTTCCTTTGTGACCTGGGCATGGTTGCGAAAGGCTGTCATGTTATGGGTGGGCAGAGCCCGATATTGTGAGCATTTAGCCTTGGTACTGTTGCCTGTCATTAAGAGTCGTGGGAGTCAACGAAATAGTCCTTGGATTCCTGTTGCAAGTTCTTGGACAGGGGATTCAGCAGGGCGTGTATGCCTCAATAACGAGGAGAGTGAATTATTCATTTGCATTGATATTTCAACAACGCCACAAGTACTTGTATTTCCTGGGCGTTTGTGTGTGGAGGTGCTGAGGTGTATTGGTGGTTATTTGTTAGGTTGGGAGGCTGTGTATGGTTGAGCTGATTGTTGGTGTTTAAATATTCCATGATTGCTCGTATTCTCTTGGCCTCCCTAAATGGCACGCATATTGGTCCCGTGGTCCGCCTAATTGTTATGCGTGTGGGGCTAGTTTCTGTTGGGTGTAGAACTTTTGGTGAAGTTCAGAGATCTTTTTTCCATGTCCAGGTGGAAGGTGTCGCGCCCAATTGTTGGCAGTGACGATTCTTGTGATTTGGTTAGGTGGTTGTTCTGTTGAGGTTATTTTGCCTGGTCTCGTTCAATAAGCTGGGGAAGCCAGTTTGTTGAAGAAGTGATTTTAAGCCAGGGGCGAGTCTCTCTAGAGCAAAGGCTGGGAACCGCACTTCTGACTGGCAATTCTCCTTTGAATCTCTCTCTTTCTCCGCTGTTTCTCAAATCCAACTTGCTTAACACACTGACATATGACATATACTATACCTTGGTTGTTGTGCTGAATCTTATACTTTGCAGTGACGGTGATTTGCTACGACATAGGCAAAGCATTTAGTGTGTGGTTGCTTGGTTCCAGTGCAGTGATGGGCAGTGTTGGTGTTATGACTCTTTTCTCTGCACAGATGCACATTTTCTTGTTCTTGTGGCTCAGCAGCAGCTTTGCAACAATATCTGCCTGTGTAGGACAAAGCTCTTCTTTCACCAGGGCTGTGTAGTCCATTTAAAACAACTGATTATTTTTCTTTCACACTCTTTCTTCCATGGATCCTCTTCAGTAAAGTACCAATTTGCTCTGCGAGTTTATGCAGGCCGAGTATGCCCATTGCCATGAGCTGTGTTATGACTTGCGCCAGCCAAAAGAATGAGGAAGAGGGAGCTGTGCCACCAAGGGGTTCTTTACTGTTGACAAGCCTACTTTGTTCATTGAGCACGGGCGTTTTATTGATACCCTTGATTTCAGCCGCACTTGGCTCGGATGTACGTTTACGAATCGTCTTGTCTGTAAGCCATGCTAGAGCAATAATTTTATGTAGCAAGGGGAGTGAGGTCCTAATGTCTCATTTGTGAGCTGTGTCAGAAAGCTTTTCCAGCATAGCAAGGAATATTCTACCGTGCCTTAGTTTTCTATCGTAGAGGCTGTCAACTAGAGCATTTGTAGATCAGCTGTAGTATTCAACAGCCACAGACGGCGAGCTCGTGCCAAAATTACACGTTTTCCTTGAACATGACTGCTGCTGTTGTGAAGGTATTCTCAGGTGAACGTCTCAGCCAGGTAGAGCCGTACTTTCACAACAGGCACAGGCCGCGTGGCTCTAGGAAAATACCTAGGTAGCATAGCTTCTTTGGCTAGCACTCGATACACGAGCAATCATTTAGTCCCAGAGATCAAGTTCTACAGCCATGCATGGCGTGACAGGAAAGGGGTATGCCAGGCCTGGTTTGATGCCTTATGGATGACATCATGGGTTTGCCTGGATGAGCATATGATGCGCTTAAGCCCTCCAGCCTTCCCTTGAGATATTCTGTCTAGTGTGTGTGTTGGTGTGCCCAGTTTAGGCTCAAGGTGAACTGTTCTTCGAGGTACACAAAAGGTTCATTGGAAAGAATGAACTGTGTAGCTTGTCCTTGGACGGTGATTTTATTTCAGGCTGCTTCTTTAGCACTTCTTCTTTGTTTATGTTCCCATACATATCTGCGTTGCGTAAGAGGTCTGTCACTCATGTCTTATTGCCTGAGATAATGAGGGCAGCCCAGTCTGAGTAAAGGAAGAGCTCTGATTGTGCGTGGAGATCTGCTGTTTTAGTGCAAAGGCGGATGAGGACATCAGCGAAGGCTCCGCTACTAATTTTATTGTCTAGGCGATCTAAGCTTGATTGGGGTTACATGTCCTTGTTTGTACAGCCATGTTTGTATCCTCTTCCTCCTACATAGAGCCATCGTAAGGGAAGCTCCATACAGATCAGAAAAAAGAAAGGGGAAAGGGTGTCTCCTTGTATTGTTCCCCTTTCAAATGGTATAGACTAAGTGTATTCTCCTGAGGGTAGACATATTTCACATTTTTGTACGGGCTTTCATGTAGAAATATAATACCACATCTAGGCATCTGTTGGGAACCCAAGGTCAATACTGATGTATGATCCACTAACAGCATGATTTGTTGTGTTAAGTATTGACGCGAAGTCTCCGATCAGCGCATGTACGTCTTGCTTGAAGAGCTTGGTATATTCCAGCCCCAATATCACGTTTTGTATTCAGTGGATACAGTCTTTTTGTTTCCGGGTATCCAGCAGACCTGTCACTGCTCTTGCTTGTTGCTCTACAACTTCCTTTGCTGGCAGCTTGAATGTACTCGAGCCTTTTCGTGTCCAGTGTACACTCTTTTCCTAGGCTCTGTAAGAGATTTATTGCCGCTGAGAGGGCAAGTATGAGCGTGGCCAGTGCAGAGTATGAAGGTGGCATGTAGGGTCGCGGGGTCATTGATGGAGTACATAAATAAAGGGAGAAAGTCACCTTGACTCCGAGTACCGTAAAACTCCGCCATAACAGATAAGAAAATCGGGAACAGGCCTTCTACAACTGCTTAGGGTTACTGATGCCTCATTAGAGTACCGTACCAAAATTTAATCATCCCACACCCCAAAAAAAAATATTTAGTTTTGCAAATCCGCAACCAATCCGCACCCCCTTCAATATTTATTATAATCCAATCCGCAGGCCATTTTTAAGCCATTCTCTCCAATTTAGGCCATTTCCACCAATCCGCAGGCCTAAAATTATTTATTTATTTTCTGTCCGCACTTAGCCGCACCCCTCAAAAACATTATTTTTGCGGGGTGATATAATTTTGGTACGGTAAATATATGGCGGGTACCTGGGCACCCGCCCCTCCAGGGCGTCTGTTGTTTAGAATCCTCAAAGTCATGCCGTGTATATAGAGTTGGCTAGGACCGTGTATGGGATTTCTCTGTGCGAATATATGCGGTGTATAAACGAAAACGTGTAAAACCATCAACCATTATAACTAATAAGCAATATACGGCCGCATATACGGTACGTACATATACGTACACCGTATATGTACTCATCATATGGTTTCTTAAAGAAATAAAGGCCTGCACACCATCAAGAGCAAGCTCACAATGACTCGTCTAGTATGTAAGATTTGTGTTGGGGATCTGTAGGCGTGCACACTTGGTGTTTTGACTTAGACCAGTTTTAGCTCCCAAAATCGTGAGATAATCTGTTTTGGTATTTATGATAAAATGTCGTTTCGCTTGCAGGTACTTGCAGAGAAGACGTTATGCCAACTCGGTGGTACCTGCAATGAGCAAATGAATTGATCAAAAATTTGAAAGACAAAACTCAGGTGCTACCAGCAGGCATTGTTAGGGGTGAATGCAATTTTGGAAAGTGTAATTGAACAGGTATACCTATTCTAAATTATAAATGTTGTTTTGCTGCGATAAGGATACGAGATAATAGCATGTTTCGGCACCGAAGTGGCTCGTGATTTACACCATTAGTCGGGTGCATCCAATCGGACCTGGAATGGCTACAGCTGGATTCGAGGGCTTGGGCCAGGTTTGCTGCCCTGTTTTCTCACTTGTTCAAGGATACCCTTGCGAGGAGCTGGCCCGAGCACGCCGCTCACCCTCCACCTTTACCTGTACGCCGCGTCTAGGTTCCCAATGCCGCCAGCCAGCTAACAAAAGTTCTGGCGGGCCTGCGCCACACCTTTGTCGTGGCAGATGCCACGCTCCCAGACATGCCCCTGATTTTCGCCAGCGATGGGTGAGCTATAGTAGCCACAAGGAGTGCTGGTGGTGTAGTAGTTTGGGCCAGCCTTAGGGCTTGGTCACTGCATAGGATTTGTTGGTGTGAGGGGTGTGTGGCACCCGCGTACAGGGCTTCCTCTCCTCCCTTAGACAAGCCTCTTGAAGCACTCCCCCTCTTGCAGGTTCTATCAAATGACTGGGTATGGGCCTGATGAGGTGCTGGGCCACAACTGGTGAGTCTCCGGGACAAAACACACGCGCGTGCACAAGCACTAATTAGCTGAACACGTGCGCCCGAAACAAGTGTGCCCACTCTACTGTGCTGCTATACACCCACATTACTAGACATGCATATGCACAAACACCCACACACACGCACACACACAGCCGCTTCTTGCAAGGAGAGGGCACGGATCCAAAGGAGGTTGCCAAAGTCAGGGAGGGCATCAAAAAGGGCGAACCCGTCTCGGTGCGCCTGCTGAACTACCGCAAGGACGGCACTCCCTTTTGGAACCTGCTCACCACCACACCCATCAAGACGCCGGACGGCGTGGTGTCCAAGTACGTGGGCGTGCAGGTGGACGTCACCAGCAAGACCGAGGGCCACTCCGTGACGGACAACGCAGGCGTGCCGCTCCTGGTCAAGTACGATGCCAGGCTGCGGGAGAATATGGCGCGCAACATCGTGGACGAGGTCAACACGGCTGTGGAAGCCCAGGAGCCTCACCGCATGAACCAGCAGGGGCCCAAGGGCTCAGTGCCCAAGTCCTTTCCTCGTGTAGCCCTGGATCTGGCCACCACTGTGGAGCGCATCCAGCAGAACTTTGTGATCTCTGACCCCTCCCTCCCTGACTGCCCCATCGTGTTTGCCTCGGACGCCTTCCTGGACCTGACGGAGTACAAGCGAGAGGAGGTGCTGGGCAGGAATTGGTGAGCGCAGTCTGCAGCAGCGTTTATGGGGTGTAGGGGGAGGGGTAAGCCACGGAGCACTGGGAGTGCGCCACTTGTGCTCCTCACATCAGCGCACGCAAGAAAATTCTTGTAGGAGTCCACTTGTTGGCAATGGAGTTTCATAAATACACACGGTTTGTTTGCAATTGCACACTACCACGCCTGCCATCTCTGCTGCTGCTGCTGCATGACGAGCGAAGTCACACAAACGCATGGTACACTTGCACAGGCACACACAAAAACACTTGGCAAACATGCATGCACACATGCGCACCTAAAAACACACTTATGTAACACACACACATACATACACGCACGCACACACCACGTATGCAGCCGCTTTTTGCAAGGCAAAGACACAGACCCCAAGACTGTGGACGCCATTCGTGAAGCAGTGCGTCAGCAGAAAGAGCTCACCGTGCGCATCCTTAACTACACGAAAAGTGGGCGTCCCTTCTGGAACATGTTCACGCTGGCGCCCATGTCTGGTGGGTGGTGAGGTTGACACATGCTGTAAGGCTTATGTTATTGCGTGGCAATTCAGGCGCACGCACACACACACACACACAAACACACACACACACACACGTACACATGCTGATATACTGGCATGGAGCTTGAGCACACACTCATGCACGCACACACACACACACACACACACTCACATACACCTGTGCACTTGCAGACTCAGACTGCGCCACCCGCTTCTTTGTGGGCGTGCAAGTGGATGTGACAGCAGGGGGTGTGGTGGGGGGACCGGCCCCTGTGTGGAATAAGACGATGTCACAAGAGGACTTGGTACAGAAGCAGGGTGTCATGACAGCCAGCCAAATCAACAGCGCGTTGCAGGGCATGGCGGTTGCGGTGAGTGTGGAATCGTGCGTGGGTGTGGGTGTGGTGTGGGTGCGTATGCTGTGTATGCAGGACCTCGCTTGGTACCAGCCAAATCAACAGCGCGTTGCAGGGCATGGCGGTTGTGGTGAGTGTGGAATCGTGCGTGGATGTGGGTGTGGTGTGGGTGCGTATGCTGCATATGCAGGACCTCGCTTGGTACTGAGGCAGGGCGCCACGACAGCCAGTCAGACTAACAACACGCTGAACAGCAATTGCTGACCCTCTGACCACCACCTCGTTAAAAATCCCATCATTTCTTACCCATGCTGGTGTGTGTATGATAACATGGCCAATGCCCTTTGTTTAAACAGATTGCCGTGACAGGGAAACGGTTGCGTGCTGGCTCAATAGTTTGTGATTGGTGACAGGAATGTTGGGAAGCCCATCTACTTGGCACAGAACATGCTAACTCAATCAAGTTTATCCGAACTGATTCACGTGCTAGTTGCCTTCGGTTGTGCAGAACTCTCAGATGAGCATCAACAGCACCCTAGTCAAGCTATAACTCCGCACAACTGCCAGAGCTGAAGCGATGCATGTTACTTTTTTTAAATGGCATCTTGTGCCAACACACGTCTTGCCATGTCCTTAGCAGAACCCAGGGATGTGTGTTGGCAGCACTCAATGTAGCTCAAGCCGCACAACTGTCCGAGCTGAAGTGGCGCATGTTAACGGACTTTTTATGGGTCATTCGTATCAACCATGCTGTGCCGCACCCCCCTGCGCAGAACCCTTGGATAGCCATCAACGGCACCGTGATGAAGCTCAAGCCGCACAAGTGTCAGGACCAGGCCTACCAGGAGCTCCTGCAGTTACAGCAGCGAGAGGGCAAGCTCAAGCTCATGCACTTCCGGCGGGTGAAGCAGCTAGGCGCGGGAGATGTGGGGCTCGTAGACTTAGTTCAGCTCCAGGTGCGGTGGCTCGTAGATTAAGTACAGCTTCTAGGTGCGGTGGCTCATTGATTTTGTACAGCTCCAGGTGCGGTGGCTCGTAGACGTAGTGCAGCTCCAGGTGCGGTGGTTAGTACAGCTCCAGGTGCGGGGCTCGTAGATGAAGTACAACTTTAGGTGCAGTGGCAGGATGTGCTGCTCTCGGAGCAAGGAAGGGATGCGGTGAGGGTTGAGGGGTGATGATGCACCGCATGGAATGGGGCTTGTAGGCTAGGTGCGGCTATGTTTACTTGTGTTCTGGTCTGGAAGGAGGGATTGACTGGCAGCAGTGCATGGAATGGGGCTTATAGGCTAGGTGCGGCTATGCTTACTTGTGTTCTGGTCTGGAAGGAGGGATTGACTGGCAGCAGTGCATGGAATGGGGCTTGTGGGCTAGGTGCGGCTATGCTTACTTGTGTTCTGGTCTGGAAGGAGGGATTGACTGGCAGCAGTGCATGGAATGGGGCTTGTAGGCTAGGTGCGGCTATGTTTACTTGTGTTCTGGTCTAAAAGGAGGGATTGACTGGCAGCAGTGCATGGAATGGGGCTTGTAGGCTAGGTGCGGCTATGTTTACTTGTGTTCTGGTCTGGAAGGAGGGATTGACTGGCAGCAGTGCATGGAATGGGGCTTATAGGCTAGGTGCGGCTATGCTTACTTGTGTTCTGGTCTGGAAGGAGGGATTGACTGGCAGCAGTGCATGGAATGGGGCTTGTGGGCTAGGTGCGGCTATGCTTACTTGTGTTCTGGTCTGGAAGGAGGGATTGACTGGCAGCAGTGCATGGAATGGGGCTTGTAGGCTAGGTGCGGCTATGTTTACTTGTGTTCTGGTCTAGAAGGAGGGATTGACTGGCAGCAGTGCATGGAATGGGGCTTGTAGGCTAGGTGCGGCTATGTTTACTTGTGTTCTGGTCTGGAAGGAGGGATTGACTGGCAGCAGTGCATGGAATGGGGCTTGTAGGCTAGGTGCGGCTATGTTTACTTGTGTTCTGGTCTGGAAGGAGGGATTGACTGGCAGCAGTGCATGGAATGGGGCTTGTGGGCTAGGTGCGGCTATGCTTACTTGTGTTCTGGTCTGGAAGGAGAGATTGACTGGCAGCAGTGCATGGAATGGGGCGTGTAGGCTAGGTGCGGCTGCGTGTCGTGGTGTTCTGGCCTGGAAGGAGAGATTGACGGGCAGTAACGAAAATGCAACCACATTACGTCACACAAGCAATGGTCTCCTTGTTAATGATAATGGTATATGTAGGGTTGGCCAGAACCGCATCTATATATGTACGCGCCGTGTATGATCGTATGATTTATGATATCCCTGCAAAAACACCGTATGTACATCGTATGTATGTGGCTCTGGCCAACCCTAGGTGCGTGCTTCCTTTGACGCTTTTTGAGGTGCTGGACCCTCTGTCTGACATATCTGACATATTTAAGCTTTGAGCCACGATGCATCCTGCACAATTGTCCTAGTGACCAATACATGGTTCACGCAGGTCCCTAGTACCCGCTGACGTGCATACGCAATTTATGAACAGTTATAGGCCTTTTCACCATCATAATACACATGTGTGGTCGGATTGCAAGGCTTCTGTTTTTTGTTTTCTGTGCGGAGGCCTCGGAGGCTCACGCACAGAGTGCCGAGTAACCGAATACCATGACAGTCGGATTTATGAGCTGTGTAGCAAGTTTGGTGTCTATGTGTAAGACAATTTCCGTACGTGTGTATTTGCAATAAACATGCAGACCCGTACTCGAGAGTTGCAGTTTTGATTATCAGTACAGTGGCAGATTTCGGCATCTTCGGCACCTAGGGACCTAATTGCAAACGAGAACAATGTTTAGATTCAGCTCAACCACCAACATTTGTGCACATGCTCACGCTCATGCTATATCATATCATGCTATATCGAAAGTCAAGGTACAGTATGAGATTGAGGTGCTGGAGGTGTACGCATTCGCTGCATCATGTGTGAGGCATACCACCACGCACACACCTACACACACACACACACCTGTACACGCGCAGGGAACAGATAAGAAGTTTGCGATGAAGACGCTGGACAAGTTTGAGATGCAGGAACGAAACAAGGTGCAGCGTGTGCTGACAGAAGAGCTCATCCTGACGTCTGTTGACCACCCCTTCCTGCCAACCCTGTACTGCACCATCCAGGTGGGTTTGCAAAGAGAGAGTGTGTGTGTGAGCGTGTTTGCATGGTGTGTGTGCATATGTGTGCTTGCCCAAGTTTGGGAGTGCGTGTTACTTATTCACACGCTTGTGCGTGCGTGCGCATGTGTACACAACTGTGGTTGTAGATGATGTGAGAAGCAAATCGACCACCTGATCAGATGACTCATTCTTTTGGCCTGACATGAGACAGGTTGTCCATCTGATCAGATGACTCATTCATTTGGCCTGACATGAGACAGGTTGTCCATCTGATCAGATGACTCATTCATTTGGCCTGACATGAGACAGGTTGTCCATCTGATCAAATGCTTGGTGTACATCACCCAGCATTGATACCCATGGGACGCACTGAAGAGGTCACGTGCGATAAAAGGACACGTGCTGACGGAAAAGTAATGCTTAGGGCTGGCCAGAACATGCATACATACGCCTAATGTGACTGTAATTAATGGCATCCCTGCCGAAAATGCAGTGGCCTTCTGTTTGTGGAGGACAGACAGGTACGAGGAACAGAAAGTGTCATGAGCAGGGTGGCTCTTTGAACCAGCTCAAAGTGGCCTCCACTTAATAGCTGCCCGTTTCAAAGAGCATCCATCTCAAAGCTGCAAAAGCATTCAACAAGAACGGTTCTCAACACGCGACGTCGCGCTCTCATGCATTGCAACACTCCAGCTCCGCAGTGTGGCAGGAGCAGTATGGTGTTGATCACTCTAGTCGCTTTAGTCTTCCAGTCTTTCTAGACTTCTAGTCTTCCCATTTCATTTCAAGGCTGCTTTGAATCGTGCCCAAAACATGCTGCTGCGCGCTTCTCGTAATTACAGTACATTTCTTCACAGCGCCTTGAAAAAAAATTTAATGTATAGACGGCTCTCTGAAACCTGGCCAGTCCGCAATTAAAAACCACCCCTACTACTCTGTCGTATGTCCCCCCTGCAAAATCCCCACGTGCTCACATCACCGCTGACGATGCACAAGATAGAATGACGATGCAACCGCTGACGACCATCACAGGATGGTGTGCACTCTCACAGCTGTGTGCACCAATCAACCAGGGCGCATGCCCCCCTGCAAATGCTCCCCACCTGTGCATTCTCACAGCTGTGTGCATCAATCAATCAGGGCGCATGCCCCCCTGCAAACGCTCCCCACCTGCTTACGTCTCCGCTGTGTGCATCGTGTGCAGACTGACACCCATCTGCACTTCGTCATGGAGTACTGCGACGGGGGCGAGCTGTACGGCCTTCTTAACGCACAGCCGAAAAAGCGGCTCAAAGAATCACACGTACGCTTTTATGTGGCAGAGGTGAGATGAGACGTAAGGGCTGATTTGTGCTGGGCTGTCTGGTGCAGACTTGTGTGTTGACGTGGCAGAGATGGGACAAGTAAAATGGATTGACCGTGAACTTATGTGGCAGAGGTGAGATGAGACGCAAGGGCTGATTTGTGCTGGGCTGTCTGGTGCAGACTTGTGTGTTAACGTGGCAGAGATGGGACAAGTAAAATGGATTGACCGTGAACGGGAGGGGCGGTAAGGATTGTGCTGGTCTGAATGATACAAACGAATGAAGAATGTTAAGAGCATGCCATATGCATGTATACACTACACATGCAGATACATACGCCCTTGTGCACACTTTCACACACACACACACACACACACACTCACACACACACATATATATAATTTACACACAGGTCCTCCTAGCGCTCCAGTACTTGCATCTGCTCGGCTACGTGTACCGTGACTTAAAGCCTGAAAACATCCTGCTCCACCACACTGGCCATGTGCTGCTCACCGACTTTGACCTCTCCTTCTCCAAGGGCGTGACGCAACCAAAGATTGAGCGTCGGCCAAACGCCCGCGTCATCAAGGTGTGTGGGCAGCGTGAGTTTGGGTGCATGTGTGTTATGTATGTGTGGGTGTGTGTGTGTGTGTGTGTCAGCCAGAGCCAGAACCATGTGTACATAATTCCGCAGTGTAATTGTGTGCCTCCTAAAAGCACGACGCAGCCGCATGCGCACGCACACACACAGAGAGCACGACACAGCCGCATGCGCACGCACGCACGTACACACATACATGTAAGCTTAGGCAATCACACACACAGACAAACCTGTGCGCGCACACACACACACACACTAACACACACTAACACACACTAACACATGCAACTACACACGCAGTCCAAGAACGGTAAGCCTCAGCTGGTCGACGATTTCCTGCTGCTGGCAGAGCCATTAGCACGTGCCAACTCGTTTGTGGGCACTGAAGAGTACTTGGCCCCTGAGGTCATCAATGCCGCTGGCCACTCTGCTCCTGTAGACTGGTGGTCGTTTGGCATCCTCATCTATGAGCTGGTGTGTGTGTGTGTGTGTGCGCGCGTGCGTGTGTGTGTGTCTGTGCTCTCTCGTGTGTGACCTTTGGTGTGTTTGTACAGGGGCGATACAGATTTTGAGGTAACGTACGAGAATCAGGCTATCAACTTCCCTTGGCCACTCTGCTCCCTAAGACCGGTGGTCATTCGATGCCCTCAGGGATGTGTCATACGGTCATTTAGCACTTTCAACACGGTAAAATACGTGTTAAATACGAAATACGCGTATAATATCGTATGTTCAAGCAAACTTAAGAGTGCCGTTTTTTACCCAAAATGGACCCGATTTGCCCCAAAATCACCAATTTTTTCCATTTATATCATATGTTTAGTTTAGTTTGGATTACAAAGGCCTCCAGTCTGGCATGGCTGCTCGACGTATAGGTCCCAACAAAAAAATCAATCAAAAAGATCGACATGTTGTTAAAAACTTTGATATCATCGTCAGAAATATTATCAAATAAATGAATAAACTGGTGCCGTAATTGTCCGGTGCCCATAAATGAAAAATAACCCATAATATCTTAATAACATTTAATATATTGGAAAAGAATTGGGAACGTTTTAAGTGCTTATGGGGCGAATCGAGTCCATTTTGGGTCATAAATCGGCACTTCCAAAATTGCTTTAAAATACTATCATATTATACGCGTATTCCGTATTACACGTGTATTTTACCGTATTGTACGTCACAAATGACCGTATGACACATCCCTGGATGTATAATATGAATATGTCGTATGACACATGCACACTTACACCCTCACACACACACACACACGCACACACACACACATACATACACACACACACATATGCACACGCACACACTCGTACACCCCAGGTATATGGGGTGACCCCCTTCCGAGGCGTACGCCGTGATGAGACATTTGAAAACGTCATCAAAGCACCACTGCGCTTCCCTTCCAAGCCCCAAGTGTCAGAAGAGTGCCAAGACCTCATTTCCCAGCTGCTGATCAAGGATCCTGCTAGCAGATTAGGCACGCGTTCAGGTGCGTGTGCATGTGTGCTTGCATGTACGTGTGTGTGTGCCTGTGTTTGTGTGTCTGTGTCTATCTGCGTGAGTAAGAGTGTATGTGTGCGGGGGTACGTGTGCATTTTTAAGTGTGTGCATACGTGCGTAACTTGCTCAAGTACAGCACGTCCAAGCAGAAACGCACAATGTGCGCATCAATGCCAGAGCACGACTACAATTTCTTGCTGCGTTAATCTTGTTGCCGTCTATCTCACGAGCTAAATCCTATAGGCACAAACTGCATACAAGCTCCCTCTCTCTCACACAAACACCCTCTCTCTCTCACACTCACACACACACACACACACACACATACACACACACGCACACACACACAAGCACACACAAGCACACACTGTATCATCTACCCACAGGCGCCGAGGAGATCAAAGTGCACCCCTTCTTCCGTGGGCTCAATTTCGCACTCCAACGTAATGAGCCCCCCCCCTACATCCCTCGTCGAGAGCCTAAGCTAGTCACTCCTTCAGGCGGCAGTGCTAGTGCAGGAGCTGCTGTTGGGGCGCCGCCCTCGTAGTTAATTCTTGTGTGTGTGTGTGTGTGTGTGTGTGTGTGTGTGTGTGTGTGTGTGTGTGTGTGTGTGTGCTCAAGCCGCTGAGCAAGCTGCTGGCTGACTTGCATTGCACACACATAAAAGTTGAAGTGAAGTGAAGCACTTGATTATAGACTATGCTCGCATTTAGATGGAGACCTGGTCTATTGTGTGCAACGGCATGTTGTGGCATGGAGATGTCGACAGAAAGAGCAAACAAGAGAGGGAGAGAGAGAGAGAGAGAGAGAGAGAGAGAGAGAGAGAGAGAGTGTGTGTGTGTTTTGTAGTGTAGGCGTTTGTTTGTGTACACAAACATGCAAGCGAATGACCAACTGTTTGGGAAAGACCTGCAAGCATCTCACTTGCTTGTTCAGATCGCTCTGTGGGCAGTGCACACGACAGATAGCAATGCCCTGGACGCTCTGAAGTAATGCACGCCCTGTACGACTGCTTCTGGCCCAATAGTGTGTATGAGAGTGCGTGTGCGTGGTACACAGTACTTTTGTGTTCTTCCCTGTATTAATTTCTGCTGTAGCTTTGTTGAACATCTCAGGTCAGTTGGCGTCCCCCTCCTTTTCTTTTGGCCCAATAGTGCGGTGTGTTTTTCTCGCCACACCTCTGGGGTGTGTGTGTGCTTTATTTGCGCGGCAGTTTTCCTCTTTTTGTCTGGGTTGGTGGGTCCGTTCCCATGAGGGTTTTTGAAAATGGGGAAATACTTGCCTTTTACTTTCAAGGTCCCCCAGGTATGACCCATCATATTCATCGTTTCGTTTCACAGAAGGATATTATGCAGCTGGAGTGTGAAATGAGTATGAAGGGTGCCGCACATACGTGCGGTGTCCACGATGTGTATGTCCTGCTGGAGCCACGTGTACCAGAGGAAACCTACACCACTCATATCAGTTGCCGCGCTCTGCTTTTTGCTGCATTTGTTATGCAGCTGTGAGGTCGTTTAGTTGGAGAGGCAAAAGTAGCAATCGAACCTGTCCTGCAATCCTCATCGAGGCTGCTAGGCTTAGGTCTGCTTTGACCTCCTGCTGAGGCAGCTGCCCCTCCCCCTCTCTAACTGTCAGCGTTAGCCCATTGTCCAGAGGACCTCCCTTCTCACTTGATTCTACGTAGCGTATGAGATGCTGCTCTTTTTATATTTGTTGAACACGAGACAATTTTCTTCAATTATGCGCTTGCAATGGTGTGCTAGTAGGCTGACGGTTTGTGTGTTGCAGAAAATTTATTATTGTGCCGCCGGTGCAGCCGTAGGGCCTTGGCTCTCCTCTTTACTTTTAGGAACCGTTTGCTTTTAACAAATTAGTTTGTATGATGAAACACTAACGCAGGTCGTACCTTGCAAAAGTCAGGAATTTGAGCCAATATTCTTGTAAATTTCCACAAAGAAGAGTAAATCTAATGGAAATCAAAGGGCCAGCATTGTGTCAGATAATTAAAGGGTTACAACCTGTCCTTCTCTGGAAGCACCACACCATCGTACGTGAACGGATTCTGCAAAGGAGAGACAGACTTACTATTAAAATGAACCACCTCCGACTTGGCCGTGTTCACAGTCAATCCTTTCTTCTCA
>Ga0307947_1001543_pt1:0-5000 | contig 18241 bp, 23 predicted proteins | sample OrgLakmetagen232_FD_201840 | JGI IMG/M metagenome (GOLD analysis project Ga0307947, IMG submission 201840) | Saline water microbial communities from Organic Lake, Antarctica - #232 | ecosystem: Environmental > Aquatic > Non-marine Saline and Alkaline > Saline | place: Antarctica: Organic...
TGTGCGGGCGTATGTTTGGATGTGGGTGTGGGCGTAGGCGTGGATGTGGGTGTGGTTAAAAGTGTATGCAAGTTTGGGTTTGTATGTGCGGTGGAGTTAACGTTCCCTTTCAAATGTGGCAATAACGTGTAACAAATAAGGAAACTTCCACTACCAGTGCACACACACACACACACACACACACACACACACACTCTCTCTCATCCACGCCTACGCCCACACCCACATCTAAATTTACGCCTGCACACCCTCTCCCCACTACACCATACACCCGCCCCCAAACCCACACCCACACACGTGCTATTAGGTGGATAGGTGAACGCAAGGTACAGCGATGATCCCCAGGACTTAGGCCAAGCAATATTTTGTCAACGGGCACACCATTCTCACCTTTGGCGCGTAAAAGTTGTTGCTTCCAGGCTGTATCTGAGTACCGAGGACGCACAAAATGTCTAACACCTGCAGCCTGGACTCAGTCCCGATCACGTTCAGAGCCTGCAGGGATGGCACATGAGCAGGGTTGGCCAAACCCATACATGCATACGCATATACGGTGTATATACGGTAATTTCAGCAGGGAAATTACCTTACATACGGTCGAATACGGTTTTAACTAACCCTACACATGAGCGTAGGACAGAGTACATTAGTACAGTTGGTCACACTGTTGGTCACACTGTTGGTCACACTGTTGGTCTGGTCAGAATAATAAATACCTACTAAACATAAACTATGCGTAAACAGGCGTAAACAAATTTTTTAGCAGATCCAAAAAAATTACGGGCATGCAGGGTGCACACAATTATGTACGGCCAGCCCAGCATGTGCATGGCTGCATGGGCAGTGCATCAGCCTATACTGGGTACAATATAGTACCATATAGGTATAGGTGAAAAAGGGGTACGTGGAACCTACACTACTCCCTTAGTTAGGTATACATCAACCTGTGTAGGTACAGGGCATCTACAATTCATCGGTACCCTCAGCTGTAACTGAAGCAGAGGGAAATTACCCTATAGGTCATGCACAGTGTACATGACCATTTGTGTCTGATCCAGTAAAAATTTACTGCTGTATACAGCACAATTGGTATCCTCGGCTGTAACTGAAGCAGAGGGAAATTACCCTATAGGTCATGCACAGTGTACATGACCATTTGTGTCTGATCCAGTAAAAAGCGGCGCAATTAGAAGAAGTCTGCAGACAGGGATCACCAGAATCGCTCCCACATCATCCAATTTGAGTTGCCCTGAGTCCTTAAGTCAATACTTGGCATAATTTGGAGACACACCTATGAAATTAACACTTATTCAGGAAGCTAGAGCAACACATGAATTCAAACACAAGATTGACTGGAGTCGAGCTTAAGCAAACAGCGCTCCTTCAATTTCTCTGGAATTGGATCAAGGTCCTTGTCAGATACAATTGTCAACCGGATCCAAACAGAAGCAAACAGCGCACCTTCAGGATGTCTGCAAACTGAATCCACACCATTGCCAATTTACTCGGTTTGCCGGAGTCACACGCAAACAAACAGCGCACCTTCAGAAAGTCTGGAAATTGGAAGCGCCGTTTGCCCTGGGGCTTGCACTTGTGGAAGATGAGGTCGATGGAAACGACGTTAAATGGCCCTGCAAATGTGTGCATTGGAAGCGCTGATTGCCCTGAGGTCTGCACTTGTGAAAGATGAGGTCGGTGGAAACGACGTCAAATGGCCCTGCATATGTATGCAATGCGTAGGGTTGGCCAGAACCATATATACACATGGTGTATGTACAGTATTGTTTGCAGGGATTCTATTAAACATACGTTCATAGATGTCAGGCGTAGCACATGTTTTTGAGGCCATGAGTCAAGTCCATGCTCTGTGGTCCCCTGCAGATGTGTAAAACCTCATGTGTGGCATTCATGGTTTGCAAGGGACTCTGTCGTAGGTTGGCCAAAGCCATGCATCATACATGTATACGTATACACGTAGGGTTGGCCAGAATCATATATCTCCACCGTATATGAATGTATGTTTGGTGATTTCCCTGCTAAAAATACCAGAGGGGGCTAACTGAGGAAATGCCTGAAAATGCGCATTTTTGCGTTCAGAAGGCAGCCACTCACTGCCACTTCATCCGATTGACACCATTTTCGTACCAAAGTGTAGCTTGCATTGAGTACTACCCGAGCATGTGCCCAGTTTTATGTGGGTCGCTTTGCGTGCTGAGATAGACTGGATTAAGCACACATGGTGCATGTAAACCCTAATGTGGTGATTTCCATGGGAAAATGGCTGAAATCCTCATAAAAAAACAACCACCCAGCCGTTTTCTTTCATTTTTGTTGCAATGCTATTATTTCTTAATAAGGATTCTAGCATTAAACATATTCCAGATTGGTGCAGTGGGTGATCTGGTATGCAGAATTCGTGGTTAAAAATGGCCTGCACGCCACAGCAAATTAGGCACACGCCCCCAAATTGGGGAGCTCCAAATTTTATTATCTATGGACATATTATGTAAACTTTGGAGCTTGCCAATTTGGGGGCGTATAAGCCAAAAAGCATATAAAAACTTGCCCAGTTTGGGCCTCAGTTAGCCTCCTCTGTAAAAATACAAAATGTACACCGTACATACATATACTTATATGGTTCTGACCTACCCTATATACACGGTGTATGCACGGTATACTTAGCAGCACGGTCTTTTTAGCAGGAAAAAGACCATACATATGGTCATATACGGTGTATACATGCGGTTTTGGCCTATGCTACTTTTTTTGAGTATGCTGAGAAGGCAACGCAGTGTGAAAATATGAGCAGTGATGGAAACGTGGAGGATGGTAAAAATGTTTTTACCAGGCAGAGTGGTTGGATCGCAATTGACCTAGTGCGTCTATGGGGTACACAAAGGCAAATTGAGTGGATTACAAAGCGAACTCAAAACTCAATGCGAATGCACACGCATACACACTCAGACACACATTAACACACACACACACACACTCACACACACAACCACAACCACATACACAAACAAGTATACGAGCACTTACGCACACAGCCAACAGTAGGTGGAACAATTCATTCACAAGCACTCACCCACGGGTTGCACAAAGCCCATATCACAGCACAGCTTCACAAACTGCGTGGAACTCATTTTGGGGTCATTCTCATCAAACACCAGCCTGCCCTGCCCCACGGTGTAGCGGCAGTAGTTGGTGTACACAATTTTAAGCAGCCTATTCTCCTCGGAACCTGGAGGTGAAGGCATGCAGGCACAGTATGCGCATGTGTGTGCGTGAGTGAGAGTGTGTGAGAGTGTGTGCTTGTATGTATGTGTGTATGATACTGTGCGTGTGCGTGTGTGTGATGATGCGTGAGTGTATGCCAATTTTAGGCGTGTGGAAATAAAGCTGCTATAGCAACTTTGCGTTAAGCCATGAGCGTGATGCCCCTGACATGGCAAAATGTGAGCTTAAACGTACAGGGTCAGGGTTCCGTGCCGTTCTTTGCTGCTCTGGGGTTTAGGCACCAGAATATGCCTGACCGGCAATTTTAAACCGTACACACGTCCACGCACCTTCTGTAACCCGTAGCATTTTCTGGGGAGACGAATGAGCTGTCCAGGCATGTGGCGTTGCGTACGAAAGCTTCTCAAAGCAGGCTTGGAAGTCAGGGTACGTAAATAAGTGGGTCTTTACTGCAGAGATAAATGTCAACAAGCATGTACGTGCACGCCCGTGCACACACACACACACACACACACACATACACACACACATAAACACACACACATAAACATACACACACACTCACATACTCACACACGCACGTGCACAGCCTTATAAGTCACATATGTGTAAAACCAATGTGGCTTCCAGCTGGAAGTTTGGCAGGCATGTGACGTGCTGGGCACTGTAAGTCTGGCACAAAACTGAGCACACACACCCATCACCCATCAGTCCAATTCAGCCATCCAACCAGGTCGACCATCATTTTAAGCATGTTCAGCTTGTCATTAGCACAGACTCAAATCATAAGTATTTGGGCATAATCAGGCACAGATGCAACGACCCTTTCAACCATCCTAACATTCTCAGGGTGTCTGAGCTCACTGGTGGCACGCCCATATTGTCAATTCCAACCACATATAAGTAACACTTAGAAGCCACGGGGCTGGAGGAGCACGCACGAACGTGCACACTTCATACCTATGGCTTTCAGGATGTCTGGACTGGTTGCCACGCCCAGCTGGCCGAAACCATCAACGGCAGTTCTGTAATCAATCACATTCCTGTTAAGGCAAAGAGATGTGACATACAGCAAAAATGAACCAAAACACTCGTACTGTGTGATACATGCCTGACCATTTCTATGCAGACATTCCCTGCGCCGTACGTGTCATTTTTTTAAACACGCTCTTCCGCTGCACCAAGCGTGCCATAACCAATGCGGAGTGCACGCTTGTAGCACAGTTATATCAACTGTGTACATATACACGCATCCTCTGTTTGCATCTACCTCCTCCAACATGCATATTCCCTGCGCTGTGAGATGCTCTAAACATTTTTGTGCAGATATTCGTGCACACAATGGCGATACGCAGCACACCTAACTCTGTTGAACACTTCCAGGCTTGACTAGGGCTCGTCAATCAATTTGAGCAAAACAATATTTCAAGATATAACCTGCTCCAAAGAACATACCTACCCAAAAATTGGGTCTGGCGCACCACATCTCAGACTATGAACTTTTCGAACGAAAATTTGAGCAATAAATGGCTTGTACCTGTTGTGCTCGTCTAGAGAAGAGAACACTGCGGAAGGAGTTGCAGACATTAGCCTTTCCGTGCAGCCTTCTCCAGTTTGGCTGAGTGTCCTGGTACGTATATGCGCCTGTGAGTGCACAAGAGTAAGCGATCTAGTTATTATGTGCGTGTTGGTATGTATGCGTGCGTGTGCGTAAAAGAGAGCAAGCAGGTCTAAAGTAATCTCTTTTGCTTATGGTTGTA
>Ga0307947_1001543_pt1:7500-18241 | contig 18241 bp, 23 predicted proteins | sample OrgLakmetagen232_FD_201840 | JGI IMG/M metagenome (GOLD analysis project Ga0307947, IMG submission 201840) | Saline water microbial communities from Organic Lake, Antarctica - #232 | ecosystem: Environmental > Aquatic > Non-marine Saline and Alkaline > Saline | place: Antarctica...
GCCAGCCTGACATAAACAAGCCTTTATTTCATATCCTGTGGCACCAATTCTGCCATAGTCATACCATTTATCGTATCACACACACACACATACACGCACACGTAATACATTCGTGCGCACACTCACACACACACATACACACATATACACACACCCCCTTTCTTGGAAGGCTAGGCCAGCCTTACAGTTGGGCTTGTGCTTGCACCTCGCAAGCTTGCTTTGGCAACTGATTTAACTATACTTGAGCTGTCAACTGTTCGTACTAGAGAGGGGCAAGGGACCAAAATTGCGCCCCTAATTGTTCAGACCTTCAAGTAAACATGGGTGTGCGTGCACATGTGTATTTACGTGCACATGTGTATGTGTGTGTGTGTGCACAGGCTGGGTGTGAGCGCTGCAGATCCACGCCTATGGTGACTCGCCCGCACGTGAGATGGAAGCCGCAAGAAGGACGGCCACAACATGTGAGTGCGATTGAAAAGTAAAACTGGCCAAAACACGTGAGCGCGATCAAAACAGAAGGACGGCCATCAGTGTGTGTGCAATTGTAAAAGAAGGATGGCCACAGCATATGCGTGCGATTGAAAGGGAAACTGGCCAAAACACGTGAGCGCGAACAAATAGTGTGTGCAATTGTAAAAGAAGGATGGCCACAGCATGTGGTGTGATGGAAAGAAAACAGAGCATTAGCCTGTTTGATGAGTGATTTTGGCACCTGCCTGCAATTGTAGGGCTCATTGTTTTTTTTGGTCAGTTTGAATGGCATTCTTTTGGAATTGTATGTGTGTGTATGCGTGAGTGTATGTTTTCATGTGTGCACAAGTATTGTGCATTAATTTATCATTTCGAATTCAATATGGAGAGGGCTCCGAGAAATATAAAAGATTTTCTTTTTGTCAAATAATTACTCAATTTCCGAAGCGTCCGTGAACCTACGGTATGTGTTTGTGTGTGGGTGTGTGGGTATGGGTGTCCCCTGCCGTTGTGAGATGGCCATTGCTGTGCATCAAGAGTTTGGGCACCCTTCCCTTTTTATTTTTTACTATGTTGCAGCTTGAAATCGCTTGCGATGCAGCCATTAAAAAGTCTTATCCTACTAAACACACGGGCGCACAATACGCACACGGACGCACATACCTACATGCACACAAACGCACGCAAACAAACACAACACACACAACACACACACTCTCACAGTTGTCAGAGGCCCCCACATATCACCCGTCTGCGGAAGAGTTTGCAGACCCGTTTGCGTACATAAGCTCCATCCGCCCAGAGGCTAGCCAATTTGGCATCTGCCGCATAGGTGGGTGGGGAGTCATAAAACAGTTAGCACACGCATGTATACGTGCTTTCGTCATCTGGGCTTTTTTTTTGCACACTCGCTGTAATGTTGACACTGACATGTGCGTGTGGAAGGATGCACACACATACATAAAAAATTGCTGGCACACACACGTTTACTTGCACGCACACATATACACACTCACACACACACACACACACACACACACATGCGTGCACACACACATTCAAACACACACATACACACACAACAACTCACTTATTTCCAGTCCCTCCTCTTGGATGGGACCCTCCTTTCGCCCTTGACAAAGGGACCAGTGGCAAAAACCTTGACAGCTTCCGTTTCCAGACACGCAAGCAATTCACTTCACATCTGTGCATGCGCGCGCCACGGAGCTTTGACACTCGGTAAGGGAGAGGTTACGCCATTGATTAGTGCAAGCAAGACTCTTGCATTCTGAGTGTGCACATCTACCAGTTTCTAATTAAGGTGCTCACCTATTGGCTTCTGTGACAAGCCAAGATAGTCACAGATTTAAAAATATAGTGCAACACACACACACACACACACACACACACACACACACACACACACACACACACAAACACACACACACTCACACACACTCACACACACACACACATACACACACACTCACACATACACACACACACATACACACACCAGTGTTTCTTTTAAGGGCGACGCGTCGCTTGATAAGCATTTTGCTTCGCTTTTTAAGGGTTTTTGAGCGACACACCAAAGCTCCGCGGGGTATTCTGTGTCGCGCATGCACGACATAGAAAATTTTGGGGAGTACCCTGTGTCGCTTTGTTCCTTTGGCTGGTCACCCAGAGACCAGGGTTCGAGACCCAGCAAGCTCAATCAGCCGCCTTTTGGGAAAGGCTTGCGCTACACACTTTTTTGGCTAGAGCACCCTGCGTAACGCGTTTGACTTACAATGCTACACACCCCAAAACCTTAAGAAAAACACTGACACACACACACACACAGGCAAGCGGCACCCACGGGCGTCCCAGCAGACGGTGCACACTCACAGCACCAGCAGCCGCACCACCCGAATGCACCGGAACCCCCCTCCCTCTCTGACCCTCACCTCCCGCACAGCAGCTGCAGCCACCTCACCCATGCCGACACACACATCCCACAGCAGCAGCAGCACCACCCGAAAGGGCGTGTAGGCCGCATGGACATGCGTAATGCGGCACCCGTGCCCTCAGCGCTCCCCGCCCCAACACCCGCGGCTGCACAAGGAGGCGCCGGTACCCCTGTGGAGTGCACGCCGTACCACCAACAGCAACCTGAGCAAGCGCAACAGCATCAGCAGCTGCAGCAGCAGCAGCAGCAGCAGCAACCTACAGATACGTTCTGCCTTCCACACAGTTGCGAACCTCCCAACAAGACCACCGCCACACCTACAGCTGTCACAGGGTCAGGCCTAGCAGGAGCAGCGGCAGGAGCAGCACCTCACTCAGTACACACCTCAGCAGCCGCAGCAGCAGCCGGGCGCGATGTGGCCAGCTACGCTGCCGCTGCACCGTCTGCTGCAGCAAAGGATGGTGAGCATGCTGGAAAGTGGCTGACCTGGAAATGTGTATGGGGAGAAGAAGGTTGTTGTGTGTACAATCGTGCTCTGGAAACTGGCGGAGAGCTATGCTTGGAGGAAAGGTTTTCTTAGAGTGTGTGTGTTGAAAAGGCAGACGTGCGCGTCTGAAAAGCTGGCCAGCAACCGTCTAATTGTATTGTGATGTGTGCGATTCAAAGGCAGATGTGTGCGTTGGAAAAAGCTGGCCAGCGTCCGTCTGGTTGTAGTTGAATTGCTGGATGTTGGGAAGGTGGCTGGCGTACTTGTGCGATGCATTGGCTAGTCTAACATTTATGCCTAACACTAACAGCTAGCCTAACAGCTATATGCACAATATAGGAGCATGGCCCAGTCATGGATGTGCACTACAGAACAGCTGACTTGAACAGTTTGCGCAGGCTGCCAATCGTCCAAAACCCTTGCGACCCTTGTCGCACAAGGTCCTTGTGCAAGTTAAATACATGCAAGCCCACAACAAGCATTGAGTCCACATGTACAATGCACGTCTGTTTGACCACGTTTCAAAATGGCCATGGTCACACCTAGGCAGGAGGACGGTCGGCTTAGACAGCATACACACACAGCATGCAGAGGGCTGCGCGCACAGCAAATCAGCGCGTGTTGCATATGGCCATGCGTGACCACTTTGATCCATCGCCTTCTCTTCTCACAGGAGCACTGGCACCCTCTCCAGCAAGCACACAAGCTCGCCCCGTCCAAGCTGCCCATGGTTACTTAAAAGCATGCACCCATTCGCAAGTTTATACATCAGTCCCTCTAATCCTTTGCCTTTTTACAGGAGTACTGGCACCCCCACCAGCACAGCACAAGCTCACACCATACAAGGTGCCCATGGTGGGGGTCCAGCATGGGGAGCTGAGCTTGGCAAGACGCGGACCTCCCCTTGACCTTCCCTTCCCAATTCTGCCCCTACCGATCCCAGCGACAGGCTTGGCGGCAGCAGCAGACGCAGCACGCGCGCACGCAGCAGACGCAGCAAGCGCGCACGCAGCAAGCACACACGCAGCAAGCGTGCAAACAGAAAGCGCTACCATGGCAGGGGAGGAATCTGTGGCGTGGGCAGCAGCCAGCACTACCCCAGCAGGAGCAGCAGCCTTGAATACTGCCTCAGCAAGTCTGCCGCTGCTCCCTGCACCATACAGCAATGTGGGGGGGGGACCTCCTGTGCCCGTGCCAGACTGGGTGCGAGATCCCTTCCTGGGGCCCCATGCGCTGGAGCTGCAGCAGCAGCAGCAGCAACAGTCTGGACAGAAGCAGCATCCACAAATAGTACAGCAGCAGCAGCAGCAGCAGCAGCAACAGCAGCAACAGCAACACCAGCAACACCAACAGTTAGGACAGCAGCAGCAGCAGCAGCAGCAGCAACACCAACAGCTAGGACAGCAGCAGCAGCAACACCAGCAACACCAGCAACACCAACAGCTAGGACAGCAGCAGCAGCAGCAACAACAACACCAACAGCTAGGACAGCAGCAGCAGCAACAGCAGCAGCAGCAACACCAGCAACACCAACAGCTAGGACAGCAGCAGCAGCAGCAGCAGCAACAACACCAGCAACACCAACAGCTAGGACAGCAGCAGTGTGCTCACAAGCTGCCGCAGCAGCAGACAGCTCAGCACTTGCTTCGACAGCAGCAAGGTGGTTCCAATGTGCAGCAAGGTGGTTTCAATGTGCACCAAGGTGGTTCCATTGTGCACCAAGGTGGTTCCAACGTGCAGCAAGGTGGTTCCAATGTGCAGCAAGGTGGTTCCAATATGCAGCAAGGTGGTTCCAATGTGCACCAAGGTGGTTCCATTGTGCACCAAGGTGGTTCCAACGTGCAGCAAGGTGGTTCCAATGTGCAGCAAGGTGGTTCCAATGTGCAGCAAGGTGGTTCCAACGTGCAGCAAGGTGGTTCCAATGTGCAGCAAGGCGGTTCCATTGTGCAGCAAGGTGGTTCCAACGTGCAGCAAGGTGGTTCCAATGTGCAGCAAGGTGGTTCCAATGTGCAGCAAGGTGGTTCCAATGTGCAGCAAGGCAGTTCCAATGTGCAGCAAGGTGGTTCAAACGTGCAGCAAGGTGGTTCCAATGTGCAGCAAGGTGGTTCCAATGTGCAGCAAGGTAGTTTCAACGTGCAGCAAGGTGGTTTCAACGTGCACGCCACCAGCACTTGCCTCCCTGCCAGTAGTATGCCCTCAAAGGTGCCTCCGGTGCTGCTGCCCCCCGGCTCCCCCCCTCTCACGATGACCTTGGCGAAGAGGGTATCTTTGTACGGTGGGTGGGGCTGCGCGTGCACTTGATTTCCTGCTTCTGATGTGCTTACTTGGCAACTCACTGGCCCACGCGCACAGAGAATATGGTAGGGTGCTAGGACCCCATGCATGTGAGGTGTGTCTAGAAGCAGAGGGTGTCCTTGTACGGTGAATGCGGAATGTGTATGAATATATGAATATGTGTAGGGTTGGCCAGAACCGTATATATACTGTATTTGACCGTATATTTGGTGATTTCCCTGCCAAAAACACCGTATATACACCGTATATATACGGTTCTGGCCAACTCTATATATGTGATAAATGACAAAATTTATGTGACACGAGCAAACCACAATATGTCAAACCTTGTTTCGCTCCCTCAAGTGAACCTTTTCTAATTCTCTACCCATAAAATAAGCACACCACCAGAGTGTTGGCCAGATATAAACATAGACATGAGAGTTGGCCAGAATTAAACGTAGGCATGTGCTTCTTACTGAACGTGGCAGTACGACCATATAATTATTATGGATGGTTAAATGGAGGGTGGTTCTGACACTGGCGACTGGCAGGTGGAAAAAGGATTTGGGGCACGGCTTGTTCACCTCGTTCTGGTCTGCACTAAATTCAAGGCCATGCGTTCACACAGACACACCACTCAAGTTGACGTGAGAGAAGCAAATCCTGAAAGCAGAAATGTTGAACCTTAGCGTACACGCGCACGTACACGTGCACACACAAACACACAAACACACACCTATGCATGCATGCACGCACGCAAATACACACACACACACACACACGCAAAACACGTACACACACAACTTGTTACAGGCCCGTTCCTCCAGCCCCACCCCCTCCTACAGCTACTCCACACACCCTCAGAGCTACTTTCCCTCCGTCAAAAAGCCCTCCAGCTCCTCCACCAGCTGCCTCCTTTAGAATGTCGCCGTGCCGCCGCAGCTGCAGCAAAATGCAGCGCCCCTTCCATTCGTGATGCCCGCAACCCCCCCCACACCACCCCACCCCTAAAGGGAGCTGCCAATGCAGCTGCACGTGTGGCAGGGAGTGTGGCGTCCTCCTCCGCTGCCCCCACACGCGTGAATCCTCCCCGCAGTGCAGCAAACAGGGCGCAGGTGAGAAAGGAAGCGTGGGACAACTATTGTGTGTGAGAGTGTGGGTGTGAGTGTGGGTGTGGGTGTGGATGTGGGTGGGGGTGGGGGTGGGGGTGGGGGTGGGGGTGGGGGTGCGGGTGCGGGTGCGGGTGTGGGTGTGGGTGTGGGTGTGGGAGTGGGTGCAGGTGTGGGTGCGGTGTGGGTGTGAGTGGGTGTGGGTGCGGATGCGGGAGTGGGTGTGGGTGTGGGTGTGGGCGTGGGTGCGTGTGCGAGTGCGGGTGCGAGTGTGAGTGTGGGTGCGAGTGTGAGTGTGGGTGTGGGTGTGGGTGTGGGTGTGGGTGTGGGTGTGGGCGTGAGCGTGGGTGCGGGTGCGTGTGCGGATGCGGGTGCGGGTGTGGGTGTGGGTGTGAAATTCTAGGTGTCAATGTTAACTAGGATCACGAGCTTAGTGTGATGTGGGGTGATAAGGTGACAGTGTTGCTTGTGCACGAGGCTGGGATTGCAGGTGCCTCCTCAAAACAGTTTCGGCAACGCTCAAGAAGGGTTCTGATTCAAATAAGGACCTGCCTGCAAGTCCGGAAAGATCAATTCAACTGCTTTGACATTCGCGCAAGCTGATGATGTTAAGGCTCAGCAGGGGGGAGGTTAAAATGTAAAAATGCATGTGTTAGAAGCACGAGTCGCATCCACCGCAGTGACACCCGCGCAAGCTGATGATGTTAAGGCCCAGCAGGGGAGTGGTTCAAATTTCAGATGTTAATGCATGTGATGAAGCACAACGAGCAGCACCCACCGTTTTAATTCCCGCACGCGAACTGGTGATATTGAGACTCAGCAGGGGGGTGATCTTAAGGGCCCATCGCAGTACTGGGTCCCACTCAATGGCATCTTGTTGCAAGCTTGTGGACGCACGCAGGGTGGAGATGACCCACGGGGGGGGGCTGGGGCCATGCCTGCGTGAATTAAGACGTATGTTTGTATGTGGGTGTGGGTGTGGGGGCATGTGTGTGAATGTGAATGTGAATGCGAGTATGTGTGCCCGGGTGTGTATCTGTGTGTGTGTGTGTGTGTGTGTGTGTGTGTGTGTGTGTGTGTGTGTGTGTGTGTGTGTGTGTGTGTGTGTGTGTGAGAAGGCTGGCACTAGCTGACTATCCAAGCCAAGTTCCAAACATTCGTCGATTTGGCCAGCTCCTTTGGCCTCTCCACGTTTGGCATACTTGCATACTTCAGCACAATGCAGACACACAATATACGCTACATGCGCATCACGTACACACACACACACACACGCCAGACACGCACAAACTCACCTGTTAGGGTTGGCCAGCTCTTCCAGCATCTCATCACCCGGCATGTCTGCGTACGTGAGCACGCTGAGCAGAGGCACATCCAACAGGACCGACAGCTTGGAGCTCTTGGTGGCCTTGGAAGAAGGGGGCTTTCTGTTTCGTTGCTGCGTCAGTGCCGCATGCCTGGTGGCTGCCGAGCTTGGTGCGTCTTGTGCGGCATCTGCTGAGCACCACGAAACAAGTATATGTGCGTCAGTGTGTGTGAGTGTGTGTGAGTGTGTGTGAGTGTGTGTTGTTTGTGTGGGTGGGTGGGTGTGTATGTGTGTCTGTATGTATGTATGTATGTGTGTATGCGTTTGTGCATGTGTGTTAAGTGTGTGAAGTGCGAACATTGTGTGTGTGTTTGTGTATGTGCGTATGTGTTGTGCGTATGTGTCTGTCAATGTATGATTGTGTATGTGTGAGGTACATTCGTTCATACAGATAATGCTGCATATTAGCGAGTGCAATGGCTCATGATCCATGATGCACGTGGCTGGTTGCACTGTGCTAAGGTCAATTACCTCACAAGGTACAAGCTGCAGGGACTGTGATACCAGCAAGCACCTTGCACTTTTTTGTACAGGGTCAGGATGCATTCCCTCACACTGATGTTTCCTTCACAACTGAGTGCTGCTGTGGCTTTTCACACTATCACATCGACCCTATCATATCGACACTGATGTGATCCAACAATGTGAGAAATAGTGGGCTCTAGATCGGAAGAACACCTGCGCTTGCACTCACACACAACACACACACTCTCACACACACACACACACTCACACATATACACACACAAACACAAACACACACACACACATACACACACACACAAAATCCATACACACACGTCCATACACACAAACAAACACACACACACACACAAACACAAACACACACACACACGCACACACACGCACACACAAAACAACGCACTCCACACATACACACATGCAGGAAAACACGCCCCAAAACCCACACACAGAGGACAACGCACTCCACACTCCACACTCCATACCTGAGTGATGCTCATCGGGCTCCATCCCTAAGCTGCACAGCTTGCACACCAGCCGGTCACACAAGAAAGAGTCCACCGCACTTTCCACCAGCTCTGCCTGCACGACGGATAAAAAGTTCAGGAGGCAAGCGGGTTACACATGTGATGCTTTTGTCCATTGTTACAATACCAGCACCACCTGCCTTTTTCATAAGCCCCCTTTGCTGTTATCAGCTTGCATGCGGCAGAATGTCTGCGCGCTTGTTATCACACTGTTGACACATCCGGCAATTCACACACACACACACACACAAACACACACACATACACACGCACACACACACAAACACACACTCACACACACACACAAGACACACACACAAAATACAGTGCAGACGCCCACACACACCATAACACACAGCACATCCATATCCACATTCACACACACAAAATTGCAAACACAAACAACGCACACGCACAGCACATCCACCATCTACACCCACCTGCCACGACGACAGCCACGCAAAGACGCCGTATGTTGAAATGGAGCTGTGCGTGGTGTTTTGGTTGGGGATGGTGGGCTCGTACGGCACCTGTGAAAGGAGGAATAGAGGCTCAGCATAGTAAGAGCGGGCAGAGGTCGAGTGTGTGTGTGTGTGCATGTGTGTGTTAATGTACAAAGTATCGACCCTACAGTATGGGCAAATAATAGCGTGCACGGTCAACCGACCCTACCAATGTATAGAGGCCAGGGCCGTCAATTTGTGGTTGGCTTTCAGGAACTCAACAACTTGTATCAAATAGAACTCGGCTTGATAGGAATGCCGGCAGAACAGAACAGAAGGGCCACATAATAGCGTGCGTAGGCAATTGCCCACACCTGAGAGCTGGCTTTCAGTGCCAATGGAGGGCTGACCAAAGGCCAGGTGCGGGCGAGAGGGTAAACTTGGCTGCTCATACACAGGCTTTTAAAATACACTGACATGAAATGACAAATACACATACGACGCACACCTGAGAGCTGGCATTCCCCTACCTGTGTTGAGGCCAGGGCCACCATGTGCTTGGCTTTCAAAAGGGGAACAAATGGGTAGGAAGGGTGCAGGCCAGGCAGGTCGCCCTCTCCCAACTGGTTCAAACTGCAGGGAGGAATAAAAAAAGTAGGAGCAAAAGGAGGGAAGAGTGTCAACACAGCGGAAATGATGAAGCGGGAGGAGTGCGGGCATCGCTTAATTCAGACTGTGGGGAGGCGCAGGGAGAGGAAAGGGGTGTAAGAAGAAAAGGGAGTAAAGGGAGAACAGGGACCTGACAAATGTAGATTTGTAGGAGGGAAGCAGGCTGGTTAGGTGATAATGTCTGCCTTGGTTTTGGTTCAGTCTGTGAGGAGGGCAGGGAGAGGAAAGGGGCATAGAAGAGGAGGGAGTGCAAATTTAAATGTGGTGGGGGAGGAGGGTGCAGGCTGGGTAGGTCACTCTCCTCTTTGACCGATTTGATAGGGTGGTGCATGGACTCAAAAGCACAGAAAGGCTATTCAGACAAAGGTCGGTGCAGCCACTGCCTCATGCATACACTCAATGGCTTTACAACACTGCAACAGCAAACGGACACACATACAAATACGCACGCATGCGCACATGCACGCGCACATACATAGACACACACACGCACACACACACACAACACACACAAATGCACACACACACAAATACACACGCACGCGCACATGCATGCGCACATACACAAACATGCGTACACGTGCATGTGTACATTCACACAAACGCATACACACACGCACGTGCATGCAAACATGTACGCATGCGCACACGCTCACAAACACACACTTATCACAGACATACACATACATGATCAAACAAACCACACCTGCAAACACAAACACTCACACACATACATGAACACACCTGGAATTGTGTGAATGCCGGCGGGTGTTAAGACCGATTGAGCTGCCGTCTGAGCCCCCACTGTACTGACGCTGCCTGCGATTCCTGTCATTGAAAACCGCACAAGGCCAGCCAGTTAATGATGAGTATGATACGTAGGCAAATGCGGATGACGCTGCCTGCGATTCTTGTCATTCAAAGCCACACCAGGCCAGTCAGTTAATGATGAGTA
>Ga0307947_1001545_pt1 | contig 18233 bp, 18 predicted proteins | sample OrgLakmetagen232_FD_201840 | JGI IMG/M metagenome (GOLD analysis project Ga0307947, IMG submission 201840) | Saline water microbial communities from Organic Lake, Antarctica - #232 | ecosystem: Environmental > Aquatic > Non-marine Saline and Alkaline > Saline | place: Antarctica: Organic Lake...
TCCTCTCCTCCTTTTTCAATTCACCCCCCCCCTACCAATGTGCTTGAAGGTGCATCCTATGCGTTTGAAATGATGAGATGCACATTTTTAACCAAATGAGCATGCGGCCAACGTCCACGCAATCATTCATCCACTTTTCCCAGCACACGTGACCCCCCCTTACATTAAATCCCCTTTTGACGGCTCTTGACAGTTCTCAATGTCGGGAGGAACACAGAGATTCAATATTTGATGTCGTGGGAGAAAGACCTGGTAACATTCAGGAGTGGATTTACAGAGTCAAAGCTTCTCAAAGCCCCCCCCCCCCCCCAACACCCTTCAATTCTGACTCATATATTAGGTATACATCATATATGTACCGACCGATAGCTCTTGACGCCAGGGTCCCTATTACATGTATATAAATACAAATGGAATATATAAATTCAAACCGAAATTATGTAACTTCAAACAAAATTGACACGACACGACAAACAGCTTTGGTGGCTGGAGCCTCCTGCACACCCCAAACAAAGACACACGCACCTGCGGACTGAGCACCAGCTCTACTCTTTGCCCTCCGTTGGTGGTGGGCTGAGACGGTGCAGGCCCCCCAAATCCGAGTAAATCATCTAACCCTCCAACATCTCCGCCCCTCAAACCACTGCCTCCACTCCCTAACAAACTTCCGTTCGCAGCTGCTGCAGGGATGGGAGGTGGGGGGGCGGGAGCAGTGCTTGGCTCTGTGTGTGTGTGTGTGTGTGTGTGTGTGTGTGTGTGTGTGTGTGTGTGTGCTCAAGTACACCAAACACAAGCGTTTCAGAACAGGGGAGTGCACAAAGCTGCCATCAAGGCCGCCTCCTATGTACTATGTACTAAGCATCCACTCACTTCATACACATACCACTCACGTTGAAAGCATACCACACACTTTATACACACACAAGATCACACCAGTGTCCCCCACGCCCAAGCTGACAACGTTCAATCATCCCTCCCAAGAGGTCAACACCGAACAATCGTAGCTATGCACGAGGTTCCGTTCAACCTTGATACATGACTAGGGTTGGCCAGAACCACATACATACGGTGTATGCATGGTATTTCGGGCAGGGAAATCACCAAATATACGGTCATATACGGTGTATATACACGGTTCTGGCCAACCCTACACATGAGCACTACTGTGTGTCTCCCAAGGGCAGGTTGAACACAATTGCATCACCCAAACGCAAGCTGGCTCAGCCCGTACACTCCCTCTACAGATGCACACTAGATATGTGTCTACCATGCACCAAAATCCCACTCTTTAGAAACATGTGAGATCCAGCATAATGGATCACACCCATGTCTCACACTTAATATGTGTCTACCATGCACCGAACTCCCACTCTTTAGAAACATGTGAGATCCAGCATAATGGATCACACCCATGTCTCACACTAGATATGTGTCTACCATGCACCAAAATCCCACTCTTTAGAAACATGTGAGATCGAGCAAAATGGATCACACCCATGTCTCACACTAGATATGTGTCTACCATGCACCGAAATCCCACTCTTTAGAAACATGTGAGATCGAGCAAAATGGATCACACCCATGTCTCACACTAAATATGTGTCTACCATGCACCAAAATCTCACTCTTAAGAAACATGTGAGATCGAGCATAATGGATCACACCCATGTCTCACACTAAATATGTGTCTACCATGCACCGAAATCCCACTCTTTAGAAACATGTGAGATCGAGCAAAATGGATCACACCCATGTCTCACACTAGATATGTGTCTACCATGCACCAAACACCCACTCTTAAGAAACATGTGAGATCGAGCAAAATGGATCACACCCATGTCTCACACTAAATATGTGTCTACCATGCACCGAAATCCCACTCTTTAGAAACATGTGAGATCCAGCATAATGGATCACACCCATGTCTCACACTTAATATGTGTCTACCATGCACCGAAATCCCACTCTTTAGAAACATGTGAGATCCAGCATAATGGATCACACCCATGTCTCACACTAGATATGTGTCTACCATGCACCGAACTCCCACTCTTTAGAAACATGTGAGATCGAGCAAAATGGATCACACCCATGTCTCACACTAAATATGTGTCTACCATGCACCGAAATCCCACTCTTTAGAAACATGTGAGATCGAGCAAAATGGATCACACCCATGTCTCACACTAAATTTGTGTCTACCATGCACCGAAATCCCACTCATTAGAAACATGTGTAGAATTTGCCGGAACCATATGCATACACCGTACATGACTGTGATTTGGTGATCTAATTTTAACCCTTAAACCGTATATACACCGTACATGCGTGGTTCTGGCTAGCCCTAAACATGTGAGATTGAGTTTATGAGGCCACACCCGCATCTTGCCCACGCGCAAGCTGGCAAGGTCCATCGTCCCCTCTTCAAGTCAAACAAGCCGAGCCTCGTTCCACTTGCTCTTAGAGTTTCCACTCATTCCTAGCAAAGAACCACACCTGTGTCTCCTATAAGCAGACTATTTAAGTCCAAGGACCCTCCAAAGAGGTCTCCTTCAAATCAAACAAGACGAGCTTCCACTCATTCTGAACACACAACCATACCTGTGTTGCCCATAAGCAGGCTGTCTAAGTCCAAGGCCCCTCCATTACGCGCAGCCCCTGCTGCTGTGCCGCTGCTCGCTGCCTGTGCGTGGATGGGTGAGTGTTTTCCGGTACAATGAGAAGAAGCAGCGCAGTTTTGACGTGGCGTAGTACATGATATCCCCTGCAGCAGTGCTGCTGCTCGCTGCCTGTGCGTGGATGGGTGCATGCTTGCAATCATTAATAGTACCATACGCCTCTCTGCTTGCAAATGAGTGTCTGGGTTTGTAGGGTTGGCCAGAACCGTATATTTATACCATATATGACCGTGTATGTGGTGATTTCCTGCCAAAATTACTGTGCGTGCTTACACCGCATAGTACATATAAATATGGTTATGGTCAACCTTATGAGTTTGTAAGAGACGAAAGATACACCACCTCCTAGCGTTTCAACAAGAAAGCACCCTCACAGAAGATAACTACGTGACGACAAGATTAGGGTCAGAGCCATATATATATGGTGTATATACGGTATTCTTGGTAGGGGTATCACCAAACATACTGTCATATACGGTGTACATATACGGTTCTGGCCAACTCAGGTCATGATGAAGAGCACCTACCTGTGAGGGTGCCTGCGTCGCAGAGGGGCTGCTAACAGGGTCAGGCTCATCCAAGTCAGCCAGCAAGTTGGTGGAGTTGTCGATGAGTGAGCTGGGGGCTGCGTGGTGTTTGCACAGGTGGTGTGTGTGTTTGTGTGTGTGTGTGTGTTGTGTGTGTGTTGTGTGTGTGTGTGTTGTGTGTGTTGTGTGTGTGCGTGTGTGTGTGTGTGTGTGTGCGTGTGTGTGTGTGTGCGTGTGTGTGCGTGTGTGTTGTGTGTGTTGTGTGTATGTGTGTGTGTGCGTGTGTGCGTGTGTGTGTGTGTGTTGTGTATGTGTGTGTGTGCGAGCGTGTGTGTGTGTGTTTTTGTGTGTGTGTGTGTGTGTGTGCGTGCGTGTGTGTGTGTTTGTGTGTGTGTGTGTATGGGTTTCGTGTGAGTGCATGCAATAACAAAAAGCCTTGCAGGTCAAAATGACACAACCCCAAGTATCTGCACGCGGTGGCTTGAAGGGCACTAGCAACTCTGACGACTCTAAACATCCCAAACACAGTACCTGCTTCCTCTGGGTCTGCATCCACGGTGTGATAGCCGGCTTGGTGGTCCAGGAATGTGGAGGACGGAGCCTATGTGGAGGTTTGCAAAGAACAAGCCGTTACTCATAAAAAATGTGGGGAAGCCTGAATATGGGCAGGTTTGGTTCTCTCGCAAGACGGAGTTAGTGGAGGTCAGTTGCAACCGCACAAGCTTGTCCAAACGAGGTATGACAGTTATTCGCAGTCACAGCGTTGCAATAATAATACTGAATTTTAAGCGGTAGATCATGCTGTAGGAGGTAGACAGGGGTAAAGCACACTTGCAGGCATTACAAGAGAGTAGGGTTGGCCAGAACCATATATATACGGTGTATACACGGTATTTTTGGCAGGGAAATCATCAAACATACGGTCATATACGGTGTATATATACGGTTCTGGCCAACCCTACACAAGAGGCATAATTTAGAGGTGCTGCGCTCAAACCCCACGCTCTCACACAAGAGGCGACTCCCGTGACCTCCCTGCGCATTTCAGTGCATTGATGCAGATGCACAAATCATAACAAGGTTGCTCTTTCAAGCTTTGGTGGGTGGGCTCTCAATGGCAATTTAAACTTTAGACTTGGTGACCCGTAACGGCCCATTTGTGCTATGTAGCAACTGTTTGGAACGACTATTGTTTTATGTTCTTCTATGCCTTCAACTTAATTGACAATGTATTGAGAAGGTGAACCATGCACTCAAAAGGCGACACTGTGAGAGTTGCACGCCATACGTCCTGGTAGAAGATAACGCTGAAAGGGTTTCACTCCTGGAAATCAGTATTTTTGGTGACATATTACAACTATCTGCGTGTTGTGTCTGCATCCATGGGTGCAGAAACTGCCCACAAACCTACCTGGAAGATGACACTAAAGGAGCTTGAATTCTAGAAAGCATTATTTTTGGTATTAAGTTATGGTTATCTGCATGTTGTGTCTGCATCCTTGTGTGCCGAACCTGCCCACAAACCTCCCTTGACAATGACGCTGAAGGAGCTTAACTTCTGGAAAGCATTATTTTTTGGTATTAAGTTACAATTATCTGCATATTGTGTCTGCATCCTTTAGCGCCGAACCTGCCCACAAACCTACCTTGACGATGATGCTGAAGGAGCCTAACTTCTGGAAAGCATTATATTTTGGTATAAGTACGATTATCTGCATGTTGTGTCTGCATCCTTGAGCGCCGAACCTGCCCACGAACCCACCTGAAAGATGACACTGAAGGAGTTGAACTCCTGGAACACAGTTTCCTTCATTTCAGGCGACAAGGACTCGCTGAAGGCGGCCACGGCTAGGAGGGGGGGGCTGATGATGCGCATGGCCTCAGGAACGCTGGACTTGAGCAGCCTGTGAGATCAGAAGGCGTTGTGTGTTTGTATTTGTGTGTATGTATGAGTGTGTGTGTGTGTGTGTTTTGGGTCATCCACACATGCTTAAGAGCGTGCGACAATTCGCCCTCTGCTCTTCTGCACTGTGTGCAGCATAATTTCACATTTGGCCGTACAGACTTGTATGTATGGAGCACTGCTACTTAGCAAGCTGTGTGTAGCTGTTCAATGCCTGCGTAGTTATCTTTTACTTTTTTTGTATGCGTATAAATGGTGTACGCGTATAAATGCAGATGCTCACTGCAAGATCTGGACTGGAAGTTCCTGCCTGTTGGACACGACCAATTTGCACACGACCAATTTGCACACGACCAATTTGCACACGACCAATTTGCACACGACCAATTTGCACACGACCAATTTGCACACAACCAATTTGCACACAACCAATTTGCACACAACCAATTTGCACACGACCGATTTGCACACGACCAATTTGCACACGAGCAAAGATGGCTGTAAAAAATGCCTCTCTTCATTGACAGGCGTGTATAGCAGTAAGTAGAAATAGCATTATGTATTAGGTAGAATGATACACATTACCCTTCATTCACTAAGATCAATGCTCACACAAACACATGAGTGCTCAAACAATCACAAGGCACTCACCTGACGCAAAGCAAAGCCCTAATGTAAAGACATACAACTCTTACATCCCACAACTGCTCAAATGTCCTTGCCTGTTTACATCAGGGCCCTGTTGTAAACGTCTTGCATAAACAGCCACTACTGCTCACTGCACACTCACGTCTTACATGCAAACTAATTACTTCTCAATGCAAACTTTCCTGTAGTAGAACAGGGCCCTGTCATGTACGCCTTGCATGAAAAGCCGCTACTCCTCATGCAAACTTGCCTGTAGTAAAACAGGGCCCTGTCGTTTACGCCTTGCATGAAAAGCCACTACTCCTCATGAAAACTTGCCTGTGCTAGAACAGGGCCCTGTCATGTACGTCCTTGCATGAAAAGCCACTACTCCTCATGCAAACTTGCCTGTAGTAAAACAGGGCCCTGTCGTTTACGCCTTGCATGAAAAGCCACTACTACTCAATGCAAACTTGCCTGTGGTAGAACAGGGCCCTGTCGTTTACGCCTTGCATGAAAAGCCACTACTCCTCTTGCAAACTTGCCTGTAGTAAAACAGGGCCCTGTCGTGTACGTCCTGCATGAAAAGCCGCTACTCCTCATGCAAACTTGCCTGTAGTAAAACAGGGCCCTGTCGTTTACGTCCTGCATAAAAAGCCACTACTCCTCGTGCAAACTTGCCTGTAGTAAAACAGGGCCCTGTCGTTTACGTCCTGCATGAAAAGCCACTACTCCTCATGCAAACTTGCCTGTGCTAGAACAGGGCCCTGTCGTTTACGCCTTTCATGAAAACTAACTACTCCTCATGCAAACTTGCCTGTAGTAAAACAGGGCCCTGTCGTGTACGTCCTGCATAAAAAGCCACTACTCCTCATGCAAACTTGCCTGTAGTAAAACAGGGCCCTGTCGTGTACGTCCTGCTGTGAGTCTGCCATGCCCGCAGCCAAGGCAGCACCCAAAAGCTGCAAAGTACAAGCATTGACAAAAAAATTGAAAACCACAAAAATTAAAAGGTTTTTTGCTGTGAGTCTGCCATGCCCGCAGCCAAGGCAGCACCCAAAAGCTGCAAAGTACAAGCATTGACAAAGAAATTGAAAACCACAAAAATTAAAAGGGGGTTTTGCTGTGAGTCTGCCATGCCCGCAGCCAAGGCAGCACCCAAAAGCTGCAAAGTACAAGCATTGACAAAGAAAATTTAGAAAATACAAATAATTAAAAGGGGGTTTTGCTGTGAGTCTGCCATGCCCGCAGCCAGGGCAGCACCCAAAAGCTGCAAAGTACAAGCATTGACAAAGAAAGTTGAAAACCACAAAAATTAAAAGGTTTTTTTGCTGTGAGTCTGCCATGCCCGCAGCCAAGGCAGCACCCAAAAGCTGCAAAGTAAAGCATCAGCAAAAACTTCTAAAAAGCCACAAATAATTAAAAGGGGTTTCTGCTGTGAGTCTGCCATGCCCGCAGCTAAGGCAGCACCCAAAAGCTGCAAAGTAAAGTATCAGCAAACGTTAAAACGCTACAAACACTGAAGAGGGTGTTTTGCTGTGCGTCTGCCATGCCCGCAGCCAAGGCAGCACCCAAAAGCTGCAAAGTAGAGTATCAGCAAACGTTAAAAAGCTACAAACACTGAAGAGGGTGTTTTGCTGTGAGTCTGCCATGCTTGCAGCCAAGGCAGCACCCAAAAGCTGCAAAGTACCAGCAAAAACGTTAAAAAGCTAAACACTGAAGAGGGTGTTTTGCTGTGAGTCTGCCATGCTCGCAGCCAAGGCCTAAACTGGAAGTTTTCATTACATCAACATTTTATGTTTAGCTTTGTGTGTCTGCCATGCCTGCTCAGGGGGCCCCACCTGAGAGCCGCAAAAGAGAAAGGGCTACTATAAACAGCATCTAAAAATAACTATAGGACAACGTGCCATTGAAAATGTCATACCAACAACTGTTTGACGCTAGGGAGCGATGGAAGGGAATAGCTACACAATAACAGCAACGCCTCTTAAGGCATTGACGCACACACTCACACACATTCACACACACATTCACACACACATTCACACACACACACACACAACACACACACGCGCACACACACGCGCACACACACACCTGCTGACACTCTGGAGGGCGCTTGAAGAAGAGCTGAGCTGTAGCGGTGAGCAAGGCCTGACGCACGCGCACATCCTCAGCTGCAAACCCTTGCACGAGCGGCTCGAGCAAGTAGGGGGCCTCCTGCAGGAGTGTGTGGTGTGTGTGTGTGTGTGTGTGTGTGTGTGTGTGTGTGTGTTTGTGTGTGCGTGTGCTTGCGTGTGTGCATGTGTGTGTGTGTGTGTGTGTTTGCAAAAGTAGACACTGCAATGAATTATGTACAGACATGAATAATATGGCAGAAATCATCGATACACGATTCTGCCAATCAGGCTCGATCCTGCTGAGAGTGGCATGCCTGTGCTGTTCCCTCGCCACCAGAAAACAGTGAGTTGGTCAACAAACAACTGATCCAGAATGTAATTGCCCTTGAACTTGCAACACTAATAAGAGCATTACAGTATCACCTTTTGCACACGCACACACACATACACACACACGCACACACACCCACGCATCAGTACATGCTGACCAAAGTGCCCTGCCCACACAATCACACACAATGGCTCGTGCTGCTCAAGCTGCCCTACACAATTCTCACTCTGGTATGTGCTGGTCAAACTGCCCGATGATCCAGATTGCCGTTGCTCTTTGCATATTTGCAAAGATAGAGAGACACTCCTAACCCATTTCGAGCATAGAGATACACATACACACATTCACACACATGCAGCGGTACACGCTGACCTGCGTGCCCTGTACACACAATCACATACTGCCATGAGCTAGTCAAACTGCGCAGAAATCCAGATCACTGCTGCTGGTTTCATTTGCGCATGTAAACGCCACCCCACCCCATTTCTGAAGAATAGGCTCTCACCGGTACGTGCTGGCCAAACTGCCCAATAATCCAGATCGCAGATGCTCTGGCATCAGCGCCTCCCAGCATGGCCGGGGCTAAGGCTTCCTGCCAATGCACCTGGTTGATGCAGACCTGCAAAAGTGCAAAGGTCAGAGACGACCCACAACTCTCAGCACAAAGTACACAAGCGCATTAAGACAGAGGCTGCGGCTTCCTGCCAATGTTCCCGGTCAATGCCGACCTGCAAAAGTGCAAAGGTCAGAAACGACCCACAACTCTCAGCACAAAGTACACAAGCGCATTAAGATAGAGGCTGCGGCTTCCTGCCAGTGCACCTGATGCAGACCTACAAAAGTCATCGTGGTGTGGTCAAGAGTGTAGATAACTTGCCTAAAGCTTAAGAGCCACCCAGATTTTATGACAGGGGACCAAAGCTTCCACTGTGCCTGCACTTTTCAGGCCAACAATGTTGGTTGGTGCTATAAGAAGGAGGGCATAACCTGCAAGAGCATCTGCCTGCCTCATCTCAAACTCACACACCAAATACAACACCTGGTGGTTGGTGCAATAAGAAGGAGGGTCACACCTGCAAGCACATCTGCCTGCCTCATCTCACACTCAGACACCAAACATCACACTTGGTGGTTGGTGCCATAAGAAGGAGGGTTACACCTGCAAGCACCTCTGCCTGCCTCATCTCACACTCACACATCAAACATCACACCTGGTGATTGATGCCATAAGAAGGAGGGTTACACCTGTCTGCCTCATCTCACACTCAGACACCAAACATCACACCTGGTGGTTGGTGCCATGAGAAGGAGGGTCACGCCTGCCTGCACATCTGCCTTCTTCATCTCACACACGCGCACACACACACACACACACACACACACACACACACACACACACACACACACACACACACACACACACCGAACATCACACCTGGTGGTTGGCCCATAAGAAGGAGGGCCACATCCGACTTCCTCATCTCACACCTCACACAAAAAACACAACACCTGGTTGTCCATGAAAAGGAGGGTCACACCTGCATGCACATCTGCCTGCCTTATCTCACACCTCACACAAAAAACACAACACCTGGTTGTCCATAAAAAGGAGGGTCACACCTGCCTGCATATCTTTTTACAAGGGACAGACACAGCAGAGACGAATTGCAGTGACCAAGTTGCAGTGACAATTTGCAGCAACAAGTTGCAGTGACAAGTTGCAGTGACTAGTTGCAGTGACAAGCTGCAGTGACAAGCTGCAGCGACAAGTTGCAGTGACAAGTTGCAGGGGCAAGTTGCAGTGACAAGTTGCAGTGACTAGTTGAAGTGAAAGCTGCAGTGACAAGCTGCAGTGGCAAGCTGCAGTGATTACAAGTTGCAATGACAAGTTGTAGTGACAAGTTGCAGTGACAAGTTGTAGTGGCAAGCTGCAGTGGCAACTTGTGAGGTGCAGAGAGGTGCAGGGGATCAAATACCATTAGGGTTAGCCAGAACCATATATATACGGTGTATACACGGTATTTTTGGCAGGGAAATCACCGAATATACGGTCATATACGGTGCATATATACGGTTTTGGCCAACCCTAAATATCATACGTGGGCTGAGCCAGGGGCCGGTCCGCCACATTTCAACCAAGCCATGGTACTACACACTAGCATCAATCAAAAAGTTGCAACCCTTGTATGAAAGCACACTCAATGGTGCATCTCACCTCAGCCATGCCTGGATATCTGCGCAGGAAGTCCTTCATTTGGATCAGGGCTCCGCCATTCATCTCAAACAAAAGCGCGGCTTACCTCAGCCACGTCTGGATATCTATGCAGGAGATCTTTACTTGAAATCAGGGCTCTGACATTCATCTCCACCACAAAAGCGCAACTCACCTCAGATTTGCCTGGAAATCTGCGCAGGAAGTCCTTCATTTGAATTAGAACCTCTGCCGTTCATCTCGCCGTTCATCTCAACCAATCTCAATCAGGGGATCTGCTGTTCATCTCCACCACAAAAACGGGACTCACCTCAGCCATGTCTGGATATCTACGCAGGAGGTACTTCATTTGAATTAGGGCCTCTGCCACTCATCTCAACCAATCTCAATCAGGGGATCTGCTGTTCATCTCAACCACAAAAGCGGGACTCACCTCAGCCATGTCTGGATATCTACGCAGGAGGTCCTTCATTTGAACCAGGGCCTCTGCCACCACGTCTTCGCTGCTGCTGTCCAAAAACACGAGGAGGCGCTCCACGATGCCACTCACGTCAGGCACCTGGTGTGTGTGTGCGTGCGTGTGTGTGTGTGTGTGTGTGTGTGTGTGTGTGTGTGTGTGTGTTTGTGTGTGTGTGTGACGTATGGGGTGTGCATGAATTCTGACACATGACAAGATGAGCTCGCTGATCTGTACTTCAACTCAAATCCTGAGTAATAACCTTGTCTTATGAGATGCTTAATGATGCCGCTGAAACCAGGAGCCTTAACGTGTGTGCGAACAAACGATGTAGTATCTGGAGTTGCTCAGCAAATGTCAATCACGTCAAACATTTGGGGTGTGAATTGATGGCAAAATGGTCAAAACGTACAAATGTAACGTTGAAATGATCTGCACTTCCCAGGCGGCTAGGCATTGTAATAATTTACCCAGACGTATTGTCGACTGATGTCAGGCATCTGGTTTACCAGTCAGGCGTACCATGATTGGATCAAATACGCAATTTCAGACAGGCTTTTTTGTGTAGGTAAATGCAAATGCAAATGCTCAATTGCATAGGAAGGCTTACGGCCACCGGCGAGCCAGTGCAGCAGAAGAAAAAAGACACAGGGCCCCAATTTCTCGAAACGTTACCAAGGCTAAAGGCTATGATCAGGCATAGGTACGTGTGTGGTGTGAGGTTTTCAGACCAGCATTTGCAGTGCGATGTACGCTACATGCCTATGAGCCTACCAGGATCTGTTGAACTTACAAAAAAAAAACTTATTTCACCATGATTGGCTCTGGAACACGGAATTCATGATGTTAATGAATACATATTTATTTATATTTATATATTTGTTTTGTTGTGTTGTGCTTTTTAAGTCAGCACGCCCACATGTGATGCATGTCTAATTGCACATCAATATACTCCAAGACACAATTGCAGAGTTGGCCAGAACCATATACATACCATATAAATATATGTATGTATACGGGATGTATACAGCATGTTTGGCAGGGAAATTACCAAATATACGGTCATAGACGGTGTTTATATACGGTTCTGGCCATCCCTGAGCACTTGCAGTGCAATGCTCTTTTACCAAGACTGACATTGTTTGACACTGTTTGCTCTTTCTAAAACAACTGCAGCGCAATGCTCTTTTACCAAGACTGACATTGTTTGACACCATTTGCTCTTTTTCAAACACACCTGCAGTGCAATGCGCCCCACTGACTTGACGGCCTCTCTGGCCATGATTGGGCTCACAACATCGCGCGCGTACTCAGTCATCTCCGTGACGATGTCGTACACGTTTGTGGTAAACGCGAGCTCTGTGAGGATCTCCATTTTCAAGCGCTTGATGTACCTAAAGAGTGAAAGTGTCAGGTTAACTAGAATTGTATAAATTTAATACCCCGTATATTTGGTGATTTCCCTGCCAAAAAAAAGTGTGTACACAATACATGTGGTTCTGGCCAACCCTATAAATGTGGTCGGAGCTGCATTTTCGGATGAGTTATCTTTGACGCCTGCGCAGCAGTTCCAACCAACGACGTGAATATTCAAATTCTTCTCTTATGCTTGAGCTCAAAAAGGTGAAACGTGGATTTTAAGGGTAGTGAGACAAAGCTGCAAGACCTAAACCAATTCAGATGCGATGAATCACAGGCTTTCAACAAGCACAGTACCGTTCTGCTGCCTCACACAGGAGCCACCGCAAGCAGCTTTGAGGAAGTGTGTAAGTGAGCTGTACCTCACACATCAGCCACCGCAAGCAGCTTTGAGAAGGTGTGTGTGTGTGAGCTATTTCTGACAGTAACCTTCGTCAATCACATTATGGAAGCCACTGCGAGCAGCTTTGAGGTAGTGTGCAAGTCAGCTGTGCCTTACATGGGAGCAAGAAGCTTTGAGAAGGTGTGTAAATCAGCTGTGCCACACACGGGAGCCACTGCAAGCAGCTTTGAGAAGGTGTGTAAGTGAGCTGTACCTCACACGGGAGCCACTGCAAGCAGCTTTGAGAAGGTGTGTAGGTGAGCTGTACCTCACACGGGAGCCACTGCAAGTAGCTTTGAGAAGGTGTGTAAGTGAGCTGTGCCACACACGGGAGCCACTGCACGCAGCTTTGAGAAGGTGTGTAGTGAGCTGTACCTCACACGGGAGCCACTGCAAGCAGCTTTGAGAAAGTGTGTAAGTCAGCTGTACCTCACACGGGAGCCACTGCAAGCAGCTTTGAGAAGGTGTGTAAGTGAGCTGTACCTCACACGGGAGCTACTGCAAGCAGCTTTGAGGTAGTGTGTAAGTGAGCTTGCCTGACACCACCCTTTGTCAATCATTTTCTGACACGTAAGGCTGGAGAACGTAGGGCTGTGTACATCACGCCCAGAAACACATTTGGTTTATATTTGAGCTAGAGGTCGTGGGCTTGGGCTTGGCATTAGAACAAAAAGAAGACAGCAGGTTGTCCGCAAAGATGATGGGGGCTCTCGAGGCCAACGACACCAGTAAAAGGACAATCACATACACAAACAAAACGCGTCTTACCACGGGTCGTGGAAACAGGAAGCAGCACTGCCGCCTTCGAAAATGATGGGGGCTGGCTCGGCCAGTCACACCAGTCAAAAGGCACATACACACACACACAATGGAAAAACGCGTCTTACCAGAAGTTGTGGGCTTGGCATTATAATGCAAAAGGCAGCAGATTTTCCACAAAAATGATGGGGTCTCTCTTGGCCAGCAACACCAGTCACAAAAAAAAAAGACACATACACACATAAACACACACACACACAAACACACACACAAACAAATAAACAAACAACGAACAAAAATAGAACCTTGTCCTACCAGGGGTCGTGGGCCCGGCAGTAGAAGGCAGCATGATCGTCCACAAAATTGATGGGGGCTCTCTAGGCTAGCAACACCAGTCAAAAGACACACACAAACAAACAAACAAACAAACAAACAAACAAACAAACAAACAACAAACAAACAAACAAACAAACAAAACCCGTCCTACCAGGGGTCGTGGGCCCGGCAGTAGAAGGCTGCATGGTCGTCCACAAAGATGATAGGGGCTCTCTTGGCCAGCAGCAGCACGTGAGCCAGCACAGCGTAGGTGGTGGCGGGGTCGTCTCTGCTGATCAGAGACTCGAGAGGCCCCTTGAGGCGCTCCAGCACCTTTGGACACCAGACAGAACACAAGTGAGTGGGAAGAAAGGAGAATTGAATCCATGTGGCTCCTTTTAGTGTGGCTGATCAGAGACTTGAGAGGCCCCTCGATGCACTCCAGCACCTTTGGACACCAGACAGAACACAAGTGAGTGGGAAGAAAGGAGAATTGAATCCATGTGGCTCCTTTTAGTGTGGCTGATCAGAGACTTGAGAGGCCCCTTGAGGCGCTCCAGCACCTTTGGATCATCAAGCAGAACACAAGTGAGTGGAAAGCAAGGAGGATTAAATCCGAGTAGCTCCTCCCAATTTGTATGATCTGGGACTTGAGAGGACCCTAGAGGCGCTCCAGCACCTTTGGACATTGAAGAGAAAACAGTAAGTGGAAAGCAAGGAGAATTGACCTCTCAATTTGGTTGATTAGGGACTTGAGAGGCTCCTGGAGACGCTCCAGCACAATCACATGGAAAGTCACTTTAAAGGTATTTACAACAAGACAGGAGGAGGAGAAAAGCAATGAAGCCTAGCCTAGAGCATCGGAGCTCGTCAAACAGGGATTATATATATAGAGAGAGCATCGGAGCTCGTCAAACAGGGATTATATATAGAGAGAGTGAAAAAACAGCTGCACGCATGTGCATATACACAAGCTCACAAACACACACACACTCCCACACTCTTTCAAACACACACGCACGCGCACACACATACACACACACACACGCACACCAGACACAGAAACCGCAAACACACGTACACACACCTGCTGGTGGATAGCAGGCATGCCCAGGGTGAAGTGCAGGAACGCCTTTGTCGTTGCCAGCACCACCGCACTGTTAGTCACTGTGAGGCGGTCTTCCAGTGCGTTCATCATGTCATAGATTTCAGCCTCTGCAACAGGCTCATAGGCTGCCGCTAGCTCAACGACTTGGCACTGGCTCCAGTCACTGAACTCCTGCAAATGCTCACACGCATGTGTGTGTGTCAGTGTGTGTGTGTGTGTGTGTGTGTGTGGGTGCGTGTGTGTGTGCGTGTGTGTGCGTGTGTGTATGTGCAAGGAAGGTGGCGCATTGGGACCGATAAACATGTAAAAAACACAGTCTGAAATCTGTATGTGTCATTTGTGTTTGCAATTCGTATCAATGTCTTTTTCAGTGCATTCTGTTCCCGCATTCCTGGCATGCATATTGAACACTGACGCGCTTTTGTTGCTGCCTAACAATAAACTGAGCACGCCTTGAGGTATGCACCAACAAAAAACACATTGCAAACAGAATGGCAGCACACAGCACACAATAATGACTAAGAGTGCATCATACTAGTCATCATGTTGTAATCCTAACTCAGCAGTGGAGTCAAGAGTCAAGAGTCAAGTATCGAGTGTTCACACAGACGCCAATCTTTACAGACAAACTTATGAGTTCAGTGTGGAACACCTGAACCCAGGTTCTTGTAGTGTAACATAAAGTGAGATGTCCTCACTTTCTGGTTTTCTCCGGTTTCTGCTTCCCTTCTCAATTCCTTTTATTCCTTGGAGAACACAACTCTCTCTCTTTAACATACTTCCCCCCCTCTATCACCTCTTTTCTATATTTTAGTCCTTAGTTTTCTCCCGTTTCTCTGGTTTCTCTGAGTTGTTGTGTTCTCCTTGGTAATAATGACAGAGCCATATGCACCTCACGATGCAAGCGAAATAGAGCTTGCATTTACAAACACACTTGCAAGCATTCCTTTGTGTTGCTCAGCACAAGCTCTGTTTAACAGGCCATCCAAGCACATTCAATCCTTTGGGGTAGAATATCCTTCGCTCGCACCTTTATTCTGTTCAGGAGGTTGTACAGCAGGATCTTGTCCACGACCTTTTTCGCTCCCTTCACCTGTTGCAGCAGCAAATAGGAACGCTGTTATTTAAAGTAGTTTCAAAACATTGGCAGCTTGTATAGCAGGATCTTGTCCATAACCTTTTTCGCTCCCTTCACCTGTTGCAGCAGCAAATAGGGACGCTGTTAATTAAAGTAGTTTCAAAAAGTGGCAGCTTGTGTAACAGGATCTTGTCCACGACCTGTTTGGATCCCTTCACCTGTTGTAGTAGCAAATAGGAAAGCTGTGATTTAAATTAGTTTCAAAGAGTGGCAGCTTGTATAGCAGGATCTTGTCCATAACCTTTTTCGCTCCCTTCACCTGTTGCAGCAGCAAATAGAGACGCTGTTAGTTACAGTTGTTTCAATTAGTGGCAGCTTGTATAGCAGGATTTTGTCCACGACCTTTTTCGCTCCCTTCACCTGTTGCAGCAGCAAATAGGAACGCTGTTAATTAAAGTAGTTTCAAAAAATTGGCAGCTTGTGTAACAGGATCTTGTCCACGACCTGTTTGGATCCTTTCACATGTTGTAGCAGCAAATAGAACGCTGTTATTTAAGTAGTTTCAAAAAATTGGCAGCTCTTTCACGCTTTGAATATGTTGACACCTCTGTTACACTGTCGAGCAAAATGTAGTGGCTTTTTTTGCTGCCTCTTTACTTTGTAAATGTAAGATCGGTTTCAGGGAAGTACAACCCGTCCGGGGCCCGGAAAAAATAACAAAATTTTGGGCTGCCCCGGAGGGGTAGCCCAAAGCTGGTCCGGGTACCCCGGAAATTTGCAGGGACGACGGCCCCTGCGATTCCGGGGTACCCAGTAAAATTATAAATGTAGTTCCGGGTAATTTGCAGTGAATAATTTGGGCACCCAGTGTACTTCCCTGATCGGTTTTCATATTAGACACCGTCGGCTAAAGCAACGCAAGCCATGCAGCTGTGCAACAGATGTGGGGTATCAGCACTACCTATTTGGAGCCACTGACAAACTGGTCACGCCTTGAGGCCAGGACATTTGAACGGACTAACAGTTGGTTCTTAGGCTAATTGTGTAAAAGAGCGCCTCACAGGGAGGAGAGATTTAAGACTGGCGATGAGGTAGCTGGAAAACTGAGAAGGTGACGACTGTTAGAAAAATAACACATTATTTACAGCAGGAGAGTAGCCATTATGAGGCAAGAGCGACGGTCAGAGAAGCAGCACACTGATCTTAGAAGCAGGGAAGCAGCCATTATAAAGTCAAGAGCGACGGTCAGAGAAACAGCACACTGATCTCAGAAGCAGGGAAACGGCCATTGTAATTCAAGGAAGATGGTCAGAGAAACAGCACATTGATCTCAGAAGCAGGGAAGCAGCCATTGCAAGTCAAGAAAGATGGTCAGAGAAACAGCACACTAATCACAAAGTCAAGAGCAACGGTCAATAGAAGAAGCAGGAAAGCAGCCATTGTAAGTCAAAAGACACACCTCGATCATGACAGCTAAGCAGTTTCCAAGGACCTGGGAGTCCAACTCTGTGTGCAGCATCCCCTGCACTTGTTCTAGCAAGCCTGCAAAGAAAACCAGCGAGGGGAATGCGTTAATGTTTTTCCTTGCACTTGTTCGAGCAAGCCTGCAAGGAGAACAGAAAAACAGCGAGGAAAATGCATCAATGACTTCCCTTGCACCGGTCCTTGCAAGCCTGCAAGGGGAAGCAAAAATCAACGATGGTAAGGAACACGCTGTCGTAAATGTACGTAACACTGCCTCATTGTACGTAGCGCTCCGCTGCACTATCTTACACTTGCTCAAGAAGTGAGTACGCGAGCGCAGATTGACGCCGCAAACAGGAAGTGGAACCAAAACAGAGCTTTCCTGCTCGTGACTTTTTGCATTCTGCTGTACATACGAGTATCACCTTGTGCCTTGCTGCACATACGAGTATCACCTTGGCCTACACATCTGCACATCTGTGTGTACAGCGTTGAATACGAGTAGCACATACGAGTGCCAGCTGTACGTACAATAATCACAGCTGTACATACAAGTATCACCTTGGCCTTTCATGGCAGCTGACTGACAAAAACAAGTGTCAGCTATGGTTCCCACACAACACCATTTCAGGCATCTTTCTGCATCCCATGCCTCTGCACCACCGCATCCATGCCTCTCATCCATGCTACCACCGCATCCATGCCTCTGCACCACCACATCCATGCCTCTCACCACCGCATCCATGCCTCTGCACCACCGCATCCATGCCTCAGCACCACCGCATCCATGCCTCTGCACCACCGCATCCATGCCTCTCACCACCGCATCCATGCCTTTGCACCACCACAGCCA
>Ga0307947_1001549_pt1 | contig 18222 bp, 17 predicted proteins | sample OrgLakmetagen232_FD_201840 | JGI IMG/M metagenome (GOLD analysis project Ga0307947, IMG submission 201840) | Saline water microbial communities from Organic Lake, Antarctica - #232 | ecosystem: Environmental > Aquatic > Non-marine Saline and Alkaline > Saline | place: Antarctica: Organic Lake...
AGTGTGTGGGGGGAGGTGGGGGGGGAGGTACACTGAACAGTGTGTGTGTTGTTACACTGAACAGTGGGCTGCACTAAACCGTGGGCTGCACTGAATCGTGGGCTGCACTTAACAGTGGGTTGCACTGAACACTAAATAGTGCTCTGTATTGCTCTACCTGTTAAGGGTTCAGGCATAAGGGGGCGAAAGGAGGGAGGGCGCTGGATTCTAACAACGCCATAAACTAGTAATGAATGGTAGTGCATCGATCAAACAGTGTGGGTCCGTGCGCACCTGGGATCCACAAAGTAGCAGTGTAGGTCTGTGCACACCAGGAATCCGCAAAGCGCACATGTTTTCAGCAAAAAGGAAGAAGAGACAGGGGATAAAGGCGACATATAAGGCATCTGGAGTTGTTGCTCATGCTAACTTCTGTATGCAGGTTCTCTTGCGCATGGTCTCTTGCGCATGGTAACTTCTGTATGCAGGGTCTCTTGCGCGTGGTAACTTATGTATGCAGGGTCTCTTTGTCAGCATCTGGGTTTGGGAGGCACGGAGAGCAAACAGCACAAGAGACTGAGGCGTACATACGTGTGTATATTTCATATGCTGCCTGTGTATGTCACTCCCTGCAGGTCATGACGCAGGTCATGCACTGCCTGTATGTGTCACTCCCTTTCATACACTGTATGTTTCATACACTGCCTGTATGTATCACCCCCTGCAGGCCATGCAGGTCTGCCTGTATGTGTCGCTCTCTTTGTGTGTGTCACTCTCTTTGTGTGTGTGTGTCACTCTCCTTGTGTGTGTCACTTTCCTTGTATGTGTCACTCCCTGCAGGACATGGTCACTCCTTGCAGGTCATGTTTCATACTCCGCCTGTACGTGTCACCCCCTGCAGGTCATGCAGGTCTGCCTGTATGTGTCACTCCCTGTATGTGTCACTCTCCTTGTATGCGTCACTCCCTGTATGTGTCACTCCCTGCAGGACATGGTCACTCCTTGCAGGTCATGTTTCATACACCGTCTGTATGTGTCACTCCCTGCAGGTTATGCAGGTCTGCCTGTATGTGTTACTCCCTGTATGTGTCACTCCCTGTGTGTGTCACTCCCTGTGTGTGTCACTCCCTGCAGGTCATGGCCACTCCTTGCAGGTCATGGTCACTCCCTGTATGTGTCACTCCCTGTAAGTGTCACTCCCTGCAGGTCATGGTGACTCCTTGCAGGTCACTCCCTGCAGGTCATGGTCACTCCTTGCAGGTCATGTTTCATACACTGCCTGTATGTGTCACCCCCTGCAGGTCATGGCACCATTGTGCGTACGCCAGCGCTCGCTGTCCAGCTTGTACGGCTTTGAGTGTGCCTGCGCTCGGTGTAAGGAGGAGGTGAAGCTGGTGAGTTTTGAGTCGTGAGTCGTGAGTTTGCCTGCGCTCAGTCTGAAGAGGAGATGAAGCTGGTGATTTCTGAGTCGTGAGTCGTGAGTGTGCTTGCGCTCGGTGTAAGGAGGAGACGACGCTGGTAATTTTTGAATCGTGAGTCGGGAGTGTGCTTGCGCTCGGTGTAAGGAGGAGGTGAAGCTGGTGAGTCTGAGTCGTGAGTCGTGAGTGTGCTTGCGCTTGGTGTAAGGAGGAGGTGAAGCTGGTGAGTCTGAGTCGTGAGTCGTGAGTGTGCTTGCGCTCGGTGTAAGGAGGAGGTGAAGCTGGTGAGTCTGAGTCGTGAGTCGTGAGTGTGCTTGCGCTCGGTGTAAGGAGGAGTTGAAGCTGGTGAGTCGTGACTCACGTTAGGTTTGTTCTCTGCAGTGGTTTCTGTGGTTGCTTCAGGTAACGCGCATGTACTGTGGATTGTGTGCGTGCGTGCGTGTGTGCGTGCGTGCGTGCGTGCGTGCGTGCGTGCGTGCGTGCGTGCGTGTGTGTGTGTGTCAAGTAGGGAGGAGGGCAGAGTGCTGAGACATGCTTGGCTCAGAGCATGTTTCAAGGGAGAACCTGGCAGAGTTCAGAGGGGATAAAGTCAAGAATCGCGCAGGCAGCGAAAACTACTCCCCTCATTAATCATGGAAAAGGGGCCACATCGGTGTAGAGTACTATGTAAGGCCTCCACCACAGAAGAATAAAAGGCGGTAAAGATCAGGAGGGTTGCAGGCTTGGCTTGAAACCGGCCAAGGGATAGGGAAAGGTTTGATCAGTACATGAGAAGCAAGGGTGTGGTCTTGAGACTTGTTTGATCAGGCCACAGCTTGTGATAAATAACGCGTGCATATGCAGCGCTGATTCCGTCAAAGGTATCTAGAAATTTTAGCCAGAGCAAAGCGCGTGTTATTACTATGTTCCCTTTCACTCCTTGATGCCCGTATCCTTTGATGCCTATTATCTGCAGGACGCAAATATGAGGACGTTAATATTAGATGTGTATACCGCCTGTACCGAGCAGGTACGAGTTCTTCCTCCCATTCTTTGTAACAGAGACTGCGATTGTGCGTTCTGGTGTGCTTAGGTCGCACTTCTCCTCTTCCCAATCTTCAAAACAGAGATTGTGGTTGTGCGCTCTGGTGCACTTTTATCGCACTTCTCCTCTTCCCAATCTTCAAAACAGAGATTATGGTTGTGCATTCTGGTGCACTTTTATCGCACTTGTTCTTTTTCCATTCTTCAAAACAGAGAACGTGGTTTTGTTTCTGGTGCACTTGTATATCGCACTTTGCCTCTGAACTGGTAGTGCCTTGCACCATGAATCTCTTAAAGAATCTCTAAGCCATGAATGTCAGCAGTAGCACCTAACATCTGTTTACGTAAACATGCAAGTGTATCTGCATATACAAAAGACAGGGCTGCATATACAATAGACAGGGCTGCATATACAATAGACAGGGCTGCATATACAATAGACAGGGCTGCATATACAATAGACAGGGCTGCATATACAAAAGACAGGGCAGCATATACAAAAGACAGGGCTGCATTTACAAAAGACAGGGCTGCATATACAAAAGACAGGGCTGCATATACAAAAGACAGGGCAGCATATACAAAAGACAGGGCTGCATATACAATAGACAGGGCTGCATATACAATAGACAGGGTGGCTGACAGTGATCAACTTGTGGCCTAGCGCTCACGATTACCTTTACAACTCAGCAGCAGCACGCAAAAGTACAAAGTATGATTTTAAAAAGGGTCAAGTGTGTTGCCCGTGGCCCTCAGTGACGTAGCACTCACAATTGTTTCACGATTGAACGTAACAAGCTCGTGTGTGGATATCAGTTTTAGCTGCGTGGTTTTTCGTTTCTTTTTGGCTGATTGGCACAATGCATGCTTGGGTCACATGGATGAGCACATACACACGCACGTACACACACACACACACACATACACTGCCACAGGTCTGTGGGGACTTGGAAGATGCTATCGCTGATGGGCACAAGGAGGTGTGTGGAAGATGTGTGTGTATGTGTCTGTGTGTGTGTGTCTGTGCGCGTGTGTGTGTATGTGTAGGTGCGTGTGTGTGTTTGTGTGTGCGCGTGTGTGTGTGTCTGTGTGTGCACTTGCACACGCACAGAAGATGCCATTGCTGATGGGCACAAGAAGGTGCGTGGAAAATGTTCGTGTATGTTTGTGTGCATGTGTGTGTCAGTGCACGTGTGTGTTTGTGTGTGCGCGTGCACACGCACGGAAGATTCCCTTCAAACTCAAAATTGGAACTCTTGTCAAAAGACTAATGTTGTTGTTTCCCAGGCAATTTCGTCACCCCTGATTCTTTTTGAAGATTTATCCATTTGTAAAAGATGAAGAGGAGGAGATTCACAAGCTGGATTAGAACAGTATTGTTTTATGGTTAGCAGTGGTCTTAAATTGAAACCCGCAAAGCCTTGACTGAGGGATTTCTAACTACAAATCAGTCCCTGAGTACAGATCGGTCGCACACACACACACATACACACACACACATACACACACACACAAGTGTGCACACTTACGTCTAGGCAGGCCTTGCTGGGTGTGGCGTCTGTGCTTATAATTAACACATTCTCTTTTGTAATGCTACCCACATTCAACGCACGGTTGCACACCCCTGTTTTCTGCGCAGGACCTGCAAGACATCAAAATGCAATTAGAAGCGTATGTGGAGGTCATCGATGCTGCTTTCACAAAATCAGGCGTGAACGAGCGAACACAGATTTGGATACAGGTGTGGGTGTAGAGGGGAGGGTTAAGAGGGGTTACCTGCACATTCGTTTGGGTGGTCCAGTGTACTGTGATTAGGTGCAGGTGTGAGTGTGTGCGTGTGTGTGTGTGCGTGCGTGTCAGAGTGAGAGTGAGAGTGCGAGTGCGAGTGTGAGTGCGTGTGTAGAGGGAAGGGGTAAGGAGGGTTACTGCGCATTGTTTGGTCAAGTGTACTGTGATAAGATGCAGGTGTGAGTGTAAGTGTGGGTGTGAGTGTGAGTGTGGGTGTGAGTGTGAGTGTGAGTGTGAGTGTGAGTGTGAGTGTGAGTGTGAGTGTGAGTGTGAGTGTGGGTGTGGGTGTGGGTGTGGGTGTGGGTGTGGGTGTGGGTATAAATGTGCCTTTTGCTTGCACATCATTTCGGTCTGTTGCGAGCATTTCTCACATTTCTCATTATATTTGTATAGGTACGCATCTCATTATAATCAGCTTATCATGCTACCATGCTATGCCATGAGTCAGGTGAAATACTTAACTGTAATTGCCCAGAGCCTTGTCAGTAAGGTCCGCTCATACAAAATGGCAGGATGGTCTGGATTTAAGCGCTTGTACACACTTGACGCACACACACATACACACACATACACACACGCACACACGCACACGCACTTCTTGCAGGCTGGTCTGATGCAGCTGTATGAGTCCCTGTTCATTGTGGCAGCGGCACTTGGGGAAAGTGACTTACGTTTGAGTGAGATGCTGCAGGTGTGTGTGTGTGTGCACGTGTTTGTATGTGTGTGTGTGCTGTGTGTGTGCATGTATATGTGCGTGCAAGTGGTTGTGTGTGCATGTATATGTGTGCATGTAAATGTGTGTGTGAGTGGTTGTGTGTGCATGTATATGTGTGCATGTATATGTGTGTGAGTGGTTGTGTGTGCATGTGCGTGTGCGTGCGTTTGTGTGTTTGTGTGACTCAAAACTATAGAGCTGTGTTGTGGAGCTGACAACACCCACTCCAAGTATTCTATCTTTTCAACCTTTAGTTTGAACGTTGCATGCCATCTGACCATCATCAAGCAGCACGTTTCATACGTAGGGTTGGCCAGTGCCATGCATATGTACGTACTTACATGAATATACAGTGTTCTTAGCACGAAAGTTTCCATGTACACTCATATACGGTGAGCGTATACGGTTTTAGCCAGCCCTAAACATTTATGTTGCTTTAGTTAAGCACGTTAGGAAACACAGTCGAACTAAACTGTGTCGCTTTAGTTAGGCACTGTTAAGAAACACGGTCAAGGCACAAACAGCCAATTGGTCAGCTTGATGGCCCCCGCTGACCAGCATCAAGCAGGTTTTGACAGTGTTGTTATGGTTACCGTCACATTTGGATCTCATCGTTGTTTTGGTCACCGTCACTTTTCAATCTCATCTTTGTTGTGGTTACCGTCACTTTTCAATCTCATCTTTGTTGTGGTTACCGTCACATTTGGATCTCATCGTTGTTTTGGTCACCGTCACTTTTCAATCTCATCTTTGTTGTGGTTACCGTCACTTTTTGATCTCATCTTTGTTGTGGTCACCGTCACTTTTCAATCTCATCTTTGTTGTGGTTACCGTCACATTTGGATCTCATCTTTGTTGTGGTCACCATCACTTGTGGATCTCATCTTTGTTGTGGTCACCGTCACTCATTGATCTCATCGTGTTACACTGCTTTGCAACATTATTGTCTCACATCAAAATATCTTGACGCACACACATACATATACACACACACATGGTGAAGTATCCATCGTGCAAACCGTATCATTTTGGTGTCTCACACTTTGTTGATCATGCCTCACGGGATATCATATCTAGGGCCAGCCAGAACCACATACATCCGGTGTGTACACGGTATTTTTTGCAGGGATTTCATCAACTTCAACACTGTCATATATTATATATTACGTACAGTGTGTATATACAATTCTGGCTAACCCATATCATCCTCAGACTTCACAAAGTCGTTTACTACCTCAACGTACAGGTATTAGCGTGTATATAGATTTCTGGCTAACACTAATCATATCATCCTCAGACTTGACACAGTTGTTCACTACCTCAACGTTCAGGCATTAGCTGGAGCCATCCAGCCTGGCTCTGAACTGCACCTCTTCTGGGCCCGTGCGCATCTACAAGCCACAAAGGTATACATTAAATTCCTGAAAGGTGCATTCTTTGTTGTACATCTGTTTCAGGCCCCTGCACACTTCTAAGCCATAAAGGTAAATTAAATTCCTGAAAGGTGCATTATTTGTTGTACATCTGTTTCAGGCCCCTGCACACTTTTAAGCTAAAAAGGTACACTGGCTTCCTGGAGGATCTGTTTTTTTGGGTACCTACCTTATACCGTACTCACCCCGGTGCCCAAATTTCAGAAATATTAAAGGTAACCCCGGGTAACCCCGGAGCATGTAAATAAATATTATAGCCTTCCCTGCACCAACCCCGGTGGGCATTTAGCCCAGGCAGTGCGTGTGCGTGTGTGAGTATGCGTGCACATGCGCGTGTGTGCATGCGCATGTGTGTCGTGCAGCAGGTGCTGGGGCAGGTGCTCCAGGTGCTGGGGCGCATGTGTGTCGTGCTCCAGGTGCTGTCCAGGAGTGTCGTGCTCCAGGTGCTGGAGCGCATGTGTGTCGTGCTGCAGGTGCTGGGGCTGCTGCAGGTGCTGGGGCTGGTGCTGCAGGTGCTGGGGCTGGGGCTGGGGCTGGGGCTGGGGGGGGCCTTCACCGTTCATCGCTGTTCAGCCACCCACCAAACTTTATTTTTGCCAATTCCGGACAACCCCGGAGCCTCAAAATAAATATATATTAAACGATACCGAAACCACCCCGGAGGGCAAAACACGTTATTTACCCGGGGTGAGTTAAGAAAGGTACGGTATCTAGGTTTGTATGCTTTTCCAGGCCACAAGAGTGCTGTGAAAATAAGAAGCCAGTGATTTGCTGTCATTCTATTTAAGCCTGTATGAATTATACGCTACAAATGTTTGTTTAATCTTCAAAAAAAAAATTTGAGCCTGTATGCATTTACACGCTACCAAGGTTTATTTAAATTTCAACAAATCCACTGTCAACTACACCTGCTTTGAACCCGTGCATAACTACAGGCTGTTAGTCACAGAAATTGTTAAAAGTGGAGGATTATCGGAAGGGAGACTTATACAGAAAGCAACAGAGATAGAATGACGTTTCATTTTTGCTGCATTGCAGAACTGCGGTCCATGTGTCTTATATTCTGTCTTGAGGTGTAGCTGTCTGCACAGAAGCAAACCTATATGCCCTAACTATACGTAAGAAAATAAAAAATAGCATAGTTTGAATGTTCAGGTTGTTGCTTGTTCATCATACAGACGAGTGCTGGGGCAGCAGAGTCTTTCTCTGCGGTGGAAGAGATCATTGCAGAGAAGACAGCTCAGATGTGCAACCGAAATGCAGGCAGAAGCACCCTGAAGAGCATGACATACATGTGATCACACACATACATCCATCCATACACACACACACACACACACACATACACGTGCATAAATGCAGCAAGAAGCCGCAGAGGCAACGGCAGCTCAAGAGGCTGTCCTAGAAACCGCAAAAAAGGCCGCTGATGGACAAAAGGGGAAAAGGGGCAAAGGTGTGTGGGTGTCCATGTTGGATTATGTGAGTGTGTATGTGCAGAGTGTTGTTTGTGTGTATGTGTATGTGTGTGTGTATGTGTGTGTGTGTCTGCATGCATTATTGCAATTATTGCCTACCCAGACGACATGCCACACAACTAGGCAAGTGCGTGTGTATGTGTGTGTATGTGTGTGTATGTATTTCAGCTTCTGTCTTATGCGTCAGACCAATCCATGAATGTGGGTGCAAGTGTGGGTGTGGATGTGGGTGTGGGTGTGGGTATGGGTGAGGGTATGGGTGTGGGTGAGGGTGTGAATGTGGGTGTGGGTGTGGGTGTGGGTGTGGGTGTGGGTGTGGGTGTGGGTGTGGGTGTAGGTGCAGTTGTGGGTGGATGAAGGTTGGGTGAGTATAGGTGTGAATACAGATGTGGGTGTTTGCTCATGCGCACGCGTGTGTATAAATTATTTGTATCTTCATTGCATATTAATTTGTTGCCCTCCCTGCCTTGATTTGCGTCGTTCTGATGTGCACAAGAGGCACACGTAAATGTGTAACACACACACCACATGCAGGAGGTAGCAAAGCCCCCCCCGCACCCACTGCTGGCATGGGCTTTGGCATGGGTAAGTGTGTGCACGATGTGTGTGCATTTGTGTGTGCATGATGTGTGTGCACGATGTGTGTGCATGATGTGCGCAATAAATTTTGCTGTTGGCATGGGTGAATGTGTGCACGGGGTGTGTGTGTGTGTGTGTGTGCATTTGTGTGTGCATGATGTGTATTTGCATTTGTATGTGCATGATGTGTATTTGCATTTGTATGTGCATGATGTGTATTTGCATTATATGTGCACAATGTGAATTTGCATTTGTATGTGCACAACGTTTGTGTGCATTTGCATGTGCACGATGTGTGTGCATTTGCATGTGCACGATGTGTGTGCATTTGCATGTGCATGATGTGTTTTTACATTTGTATGTGCACGATGAGTGTGCATCATGTGTGCATGCTGACTTTGCATTAAGTTCTGCTGTTGGCATGGCCGCCGTGCAGAGAAATACCTCATACATGTATACATGCGCACGCACCCACACCCGCACCCACACAAATATCTACATGTACACACACACACACACACACACACACAAACAGGTGGTGGGAACGGAGGGGACGGGGGAGCAGTGGAGCACGCAGACAAGATTTGTTTTCGTGCATATCAAGCAAGGTACGTTTGTTCTGTCGTTCCTGCTTGCCCCATGAGGTGCTGTGCAAGGCTCTGGTGTGTTCTTGACAGAAATAGGAAGACTGTTGCGCTGCCTGCATTATGCTTATCTGAGCTCTCCTTTCTTCGATTTAGTTGAATTATTAGTTTTTGCTATGGTAAGGGCGTCTACTGTGTGTTCGTGTGAGTTTATATTGAATGGGTCAAGAAAGAAATGCTATGCAAGCAGCAGGAAGTACCACCGCTCCCCACGTAAAATGAGGTGCCACTTGTCATGAAGTCCTGACAAATTCCTTCCATTGCAAAAGCCAACAGTGTGGCTAGGAAGGAGAGACAGAGAAAAAGAAGGAGGTTGGCGTGCTGGGCCTGAGCATGCTCAGCCTCAACATACTCAGTAGAAACACGACTGAATACTCCTTTATTCCTCCTGTGTAATGCTTCAGGTATGGGACTATCACACGACTGAATACTCCTTTATTCCTCCTGTGTAATGCTGTAGGTATGGGACTATCAGCCGCCGGTCATACTTGACCATGCTGGCCAAGGCTGGATTGTGAATGCGGCGATAGCTGCACGGTGGCGTGCTCGAAGCGTGATGAAGGGGATGGGGCTCGTAAATTGACGGGGGTGGGGAGGATACGTGTGGTTGAGGTATTAGGGCACACTGATTGATGTGCTAAAAACATCTTCACCTAGTCTCTGCCGGTAGCACTCACACTGTCTGTGTACTTTCTCTTTGTCTTTCTTGATGTGCTTCGTCTAACGCACACTTACTTTTACCGCTTCTGACCCGCCTACTACGCAAGGATGACGCACTTATTATTGTAGCAGTGATTTACTTTGGCAAAGTTGAGTGCATTGATGAGGGGGAAAACATCGCCTTCTATGCAATGCCTCCTGTTCCTAATAAAGCTACTCGTGTGCGTGCTGACAAAAGAACAGTTCTTGTGACGTTTTTGGTAGCAATTTGTGGCTGAATGACATTTCTGAAGAGGAACAACTTTGCTGATGGCAGACTCGATACCATTACTTCAAATTTGGTTTAAATTTCATTTATGTTCTTACATTATTTCCACATGGTGTGGCAGCTTATTTTCTGTCAGCCTCGTTTTTCTGATCGGCCTGTCTATAAATACTTGAGGGGCATATGTGCAAATGTATTTGATCCCACCTCTAGAAAATAGGGAGAGGCATTCTTCTAGAAAAGGATTAGCTGATTTTATGAGAACATTTTTTTATTGCGTTTTAAGGTGAAATTGGTTTTTACTAGTCCTCTATAAGCTGTAGAGGTCAGTTGGTGTTTAAAGAATGATTATCAGGTAGGGTTCACTTGTAAAGACAAAGGTGAATGACGACGTGCTGTACTCCACACACAATTGTTGGCTGACGCACGTCCTTTTCCCAGGGCTGGGAAGTCTACTCAATCACGCAACTGAGCATTTGTGTTGATTGTGCTGAGTCATACACATAAATGTCCTGGTGATGTGCCTGATAGCTTGCTCACTTGTAAACAGAGTACTAGGCTCTACGGGTATATTAAAAAGGACTATGTGTGTGCGGCCAGAGGCGCTGTAACATGATTTTAATTTGAAACGTTATAACAGACAGCTTTGTCACCAGAGGAAAGGCACACAAGCGTCGCCAAGCTGTTCTCCAAGGTTTCGGATGGCATCCCAAGATCATGCAGGCAGCGACGATAGGAAAAGCGTCTTTATTAAACAACACCTGCTACATACCGCTGGCATATTTTCAGCCAGGATTCCGATTCATAATTCAACTGTCTCTTCTACATGACCATTCCTCCGTCCACGTTGAACACTTGTCCTGTGATGTAAGCTGCAGCAGGGTCTGTGGCCAAGAAGCGCACCAGGCCGGCAACCTCCTCTGGCTGCCCGTAACGTCCTGCACATATGATAGGGGAAAAGAAAATACAAATCATTATATGACCAAGAAGCGCACGAGGCCGGCAAACTCCTATTCTGCAAACTGAAATCGTGAAAAGAGCAGGACAATATAAATGGTAAAAGGACGGATGGGAAGCGCCCGAGGTCAGGTTTCTGCCTGTACCGTGTGGCACGATAACTGTCAAAGATAACCTTTTGGAAATTGCAATGGTAGGGCCTTCATGTGGGGCCGCTCACAACACCCTGCAGTAGCTTAGCCAAGGTTCAACTGCTGGAAGGTGCTGTAGGCAATTGAAGTGCAAACAGTTTCACAATGACAGAAGCCTGGCACCGACCAGCAAGCAGTTCAGCAAAAGCACCTTTCCTTGCGCATTGCCCTTTGAGGATCACATCCCCTCTCACACTCACGCCGCCAAATACATACAAACACTCGCACATACACAAACACGCACACATACTTGACACACACGCACAAGCACAAGCACACACATGCACAAACACTCACACTAGTAGCAGCCTACCTAGAGGGATCCCCTTTAGGATCATCTCCTCGTACTTCTTGTCAATGGAAGCGGTCATGTCGGAGGCAATGAAGCCAGGTGCGACGGCGTTTGAGGTAATGCCGCGAGAGGAATATTCCCGAGCGACCGTCTTGGTGAGGCCAATGACACCAGCCTTGGAGGCAGAGTAGTTGGCCTGCAAATGTGTGTGTGTGTGTTCGTGTGTGTTTATGAGCACTCCCGAGCGACCGTCTCGGTGAGGCCAATGACACCAGCCTTGTGGGGCAGAGAAGTTTGCCTGTGTGTGTTCGCACATGACCATGTATATTTTTTTTTGTGCGTCCGTGTGTGTTTGTGTGTGTATGTGGCTATGTATGTGTGTGGTGTCTGCGATTAATCTGTGCCTAGATTAAACAGATTTGACATTAAACTCATAGTAGCCGCATAGTGTCCAAGCTTTAAATTAGCTCCTCGTTATCAGGAAATAAGTCAAATGAATGAACCACATGTCCATCTAAGTCCTTGAAATCAAAGCAGCTCGCAACAAAAAACAAAGGTCGAATGCTCGACAGCCTTGCTTTGCTCTACCATGCCTCGTTTTGTAATAAACACCGTACAGCTCACACTTTTTCCAGCTCACACTTTCTTCAGCTCACCTGCCCTGCGTTGCCCACCAGACCCACGACCGAAGTCACGTTAACAACGCGGCCACTCTTCTGTTTGCTCATCATTTTGAGGGCATTCTGTGAGGTAAGAAGCAGTTTGGCGTTTCTGTCTTGTGTGCACTGTGTGTATTGTATGTCTGTAACATGTGTGCACGTTGTGTGTGTGCGTGTGCAGCTGCTTTTAGACCACTTCCGCTGCGCAGCTGGATTGATTAAGATGCCATCATGCATATTCAATTTTCAAGCAGCAGGAGGGATGCACCATGCATTTTAAGTAACATGAGAGAACCCAGATGCGCATAGTGCGTGCGGATGGCATGGCATGTTAATTGTTATATTCATGTTACCGTAAATTTGAGGTTTGAAAAAACCCAATTAATAAGCCCCAATGCGAGCAATGCGGGAGGGGCAACACATAATTAATAAACACAATGCGAGTTTATGCGAGGACCTTCTGGCCCTGTGAGCTGCACCTGCATGCGTATGCACGCGCGTGTGCGTGCGTGCGCGTATGTGCGTGTTTGTGTGTGTGTGCGTGCGTGCGTGCGAGTACGTGTGAGCGTGCGTTGTGTACGTGCGTGTGTGTACGGTTGTGTGCATACATGCGTGCATGCATTGTGTACTTGTGTGTGCGTGCGTATGTGTGTATGCGTGTGTGTATGTGTGCGCGCGCGTACGTGTGCATGCGCGTACGTGTGTGCATGCACGTAGGTGTGTGTGTATGCGTGTATGCATGCGGGTACGTGTGCGTGCGTGCACATGCGGAATGAAGGCGCCCTTCCTCTTGGTCCTTCCTCCCCAATAGAGGGCCAGCCTCCCAAGCTGTTTGTCCACCTTGGGGGCCTTGAGAGGCGGCTTTGGGAGGCTTTCCCGGCCAGTCCCTGTTCACGCTTAAAATCAATTAATTAATTACAATGCGGGCTTTGCGAGGCCCTTGTAACTTAGTAACTTAGATGCTCCCGACACACCGCGAGGGGGTCAAAAAAGTTCGCGTAGCGCGGTGATTTAAGTACCCTACGGTAATTGTTAATGTGTGTACAGGGTGGCTTGCAAACCTTGTTTTATAACTTATAACGCTTCACTTACATAAATGCAGACTTCAAACGCATAAACACTTGCATGGACGCAAAAACACACACTCGCGGGCACGCATAAACGCACGTGCACACACACACATTCACACGCACGCGTACACACTGTGCACACCCACACATCCACACACCTTAGTGCAGCAAGAACACACCTGTGTGCAGTAGAACACGCCCGTCAGGTTGGTGTCGATGACATCCTGCCACTGCTCGGGCTTCATACGCATGATGAGCGTGTCCCTTGTGATGCCTGCACTCAATTACGCAGCGTCTGTCTGTGTCTGAGCCTAGTGATTGTACGGCTCAATTACTCAATTACTCAATTACTCAATTATGCGGCATCTGTGTCTCAGCCTTGTGATTGTGATGCCTGTATTTAACTATGCAGCATCTGCGTCCGGGCCTAGTGATGCCTGCACGCAATTACGCTGCGTCTGCGTCTGAGCCTAGTGACGCGTCTAAGCCCTGTAATTGTGATGCACTCCTTTGCTCGGCGTCTGTGCCTAAGCTTTGTGATGCCTGCACTCAATTTTGTAGCGCCTGTCTATCCCTAGTGATGTGCCCATCACTAGTGATGTGTCTATCACTAGTGATGTGTCTAACCCTAGTGATGTGTCTATCCTTAGTGATGTGCGCACTCAAATGCGGCATCTGTGTCTGAGCCTTGCAATTGTGATGCACTCCATTGCTCAGCCTCTGTGTCTGAGCCTTGTCTTAGCCTAGAGATGCCCTGTGCTTGATCCACAAGAAAAACAGACCTGAAATCTGCATTGATGTGCCTTCCAATCTGCCCACACAGCATTGCAGGTACGCATCGAGCAAGGAACAGTAAGGCCATTCTTGCACACGCACGCAGCAAATAGGAATACGCCATACATCACACCCACTCACCTGCACCTTAGCCCATACGCACACACACACACACACACACGCACACACATACACACACGAACCCCCCCACCCCCCACCCAACCCACCCAACCAACACACACCCACACGACACACACGCACGATGTACACACCTGCGTTGTTGACCAGCACATCCACGCGCCCCCACTTCTCTGAGATTTCCTTGTACATGCGCTCGATGTCTTCTCGCTTCCCCACGCTGGCACCCACCACTAAAGCTTCACTGCCCAAATCTGTCACCTGCGCGTGTTCGTTGCTGAAAATAAATTGGTCAGCAGCAGCAGCAGCAGCAGCAGCAGCAGCAGCAGCAGCAGCACATCCCTGGGGCATCTTTGTGCACCTACGTGTTTGTTGATGCAGGTAAAAAATCCCAATCAAAGTCGCAGGTAGCTGAATTGCTTAAATTAATTAAAAGATTCAAATTGCGGTTTGTTCGTGCTGGCATTTTCTAGGCTTGTGAGGGAACGACTGCACACACACATACACACACACACACTGCTGCTGCCAATCAAAGAAATTGTTTCGTTTTACCCTCTTTGTCCTCACGCATACATACCCTTAGAGCTCAGCAAACATCTACACTGGTGTTGCGTAACCTGGAAGCGATCCTGTATCGTGCATCTGTTCATGTATCTGTATAAAAGACAAATTTGTGCATGTCACACACATCTCACCTGTTGAGCAACTTCCTCAGCAGCCTGCTTGTTTCCGGCGTAGTTCACCACCACCTGCAAAGCAATAGGTGTTATAATTTGTGTTAAGGGTTAGGTTAAGGTGTATCGCGATCTGTCCAATTCCTGCTCGTGAGATAGAAAGATGTATGCCATGCTTTCTACGTTTGCAGCACTCTCATCTGGTATACCAGAAGTTGAACTTGCTTGCACCAGGAAGGAAGGAAAGCAACGTTTTTTCTTCTCCAGCTTTGATTCACTCACGCGTGACCCTTGCCTCGCCAACTCTAGCGCGATGGCCTTCCCAATGCCCCTCGACGATCCAGTCACAAGGGCAACAGGCTTCTCTGCATTTGCACAGCGCACACACATGCACGTGTGCACCCATGACTGCAGGCCTGCTGTGCCACCTCCCTCTAAATGATCATGTTCGCACAAACAACTGTGCTCCCTCACCATCAGCAGCCCTCACGCTCACTGCCATCCTCCTGCTCATCATCCTGGAGCCTGACAGAGGGCGCACACCTTGCAGGGAATGGAGGGAGCGTTATTTTTCACAAGAGGGTAAGACGTGGCATGCAACGCGGCAAATGGCACACACATGCATGGCAATTCCACAAGCAGGGTTACCTCTGGTGAGTCCGGACGACGCCTTGTTTAGCGCCTGCATCTTAGCAGAAGGTTTGGTTGACGTAGTCAAGAAAACAATATGTTACAATTTTTTTTGCTATCAAATTCGGGCGAAAGGCGAAAGCCAACGGCAGACTGTTCATCTAGAATGGCACGACTAAATCGGGTAGAACACTGAGGTAGAATTGCGCTGTCTACGTTCTGCTCTCATGCCTCATTGGATTCTCTCGATCCGATTTGATTCGAGTCTCCCATCTTTTGCAATATATTGCGACAGTTGATGGTTGTGAGCAATTGCTGCTGCAAGGTCATGAGGAACGTAGCTCGGTTCACCGGATTCGAAGAAATGGGTTGAAATTGGTTTATAGTAGTAGACAGGAGTGCACGTCTTTGCAATTTGATCGAAAATGAGGATATTTAAGGAGAAACACGTGAATTTTTGTATAGGCATCGACACTTACGGCCACCAATTCCATAAATTTGATAATGTTTCTGACGGTGATATCAAAATTCACGAAGAAAAGAAAAACTACGCAGGCAGCCACTCCCCACAATAATAAGGAGAAGGAGCCACTTTGGTACCGAGTACCGTAAGGCTCCTCCACCGTGAAAAGGAAAGGAAAATGGGGATCAAGAGGGTTGCAGGCTTGGCCTGAAAACGACTCCTGATGCTGATAGTTGACAATAGTACTGGAAAGGGCACGTCTGGTATGGACAAGTTTAGCAGCAAAGTTCGTTCACAGAGTGCACATGGAGCTTGGAGGCAAGCTTCTTTACTCTTTGAGAATCGAGACCCAGTTTCTTGAAAGGCTTCAGGGTGTGAGTGTTGTAGATGGTGCCACCCACCCTCAAAAGGATGATGTGGAGAGTAACGGAGGCTCCTTGGAGAGTGTTGCAGAGATCTTTGTGCTGTTCCTTTGCGGCGTTTAGCTGGTTCTGAGGTCTGGTGTCTTCACAATACTTGATCTTCAATGATGATGGCGTATTACATCGTCCAGGGGAGATAGCAAACTCCCTACTACGAGGTTGAAATGAAACTGAGTTTTGATAAATGAAAGGGAAGCAAGAGAGGCAGGCTGGAAGCAATAACAGAAAATAGGGGGGACAACCAAGGTGAAGAGAAAGAAGGGCAAAACATATATGAGAAGGTCAAACACAGGAAAGAAAGAAGGAAGGAAAGCCTGCGTACTTTGGTGCCTACGTAAAAAGAACAAGGTTTAGGAAGACAAGGCTAGCAAGGCAACGGGCCGATCTAGCTACACCACCGCGAGGCACTTAACATGAAAAAAAACAAGGAAGCTAAGAGTTAGCCAGGATAAAAGCAGCTAAGCCATTGCGATGACTGGTGCGCCAAAGCCAAACTCCAACACAACCCAAAGAGAAGAGAGAGTTACCCTACAGAAAACGAAGCTGCACCAACACGTCACTCACAACATTACGAGCCAATACTTGGGAGACACGAAAGGAGTACAGCGAATTAGAGGTTAAGATACAAGAGGCAGGTTGTACTACAAAGAGCCGAGAGCAAGGGGAAGCTGGCCAACCTATACCTAGATCACGGCGGTAGACACGCTAGGGAGGGAGCTGCAGTGAATCAGCCAAGGAGCCGTTTGGCCTAGCATACACAAAGGGGTGAGTGTGGCCTAGGTCACAGAAACTGGAGACACTACCTTGGCAGGCTACAAAGTCTTTTAGGGCTGCGAGGAGAAGATCAACTGCCCTAGTTTCTACTACTGCGGGCTCTACGCCTTTCCTGGCTAGCGTGCTAAACATCTAACCCCTAGCTCTTAACATTGCAGTCAGGGAAGCTAGGCACACAACATAGGTACCACACTTCCTTCCTCACTGTTTAGCATGGCTGCTCTAGCAGCCACACATGCCGTGGTAGCAGCTGCACGGAAACTGGGAGGTTGTGTTGTATGGCTCGTCTGATGGCTGAAGCTCCTGTGCAAGTCCAAAAGACGTGCTCCCGTAGCTGTAGCGCCTGTGTAGCACGTGGCGATGCGGCTGAGTGTTGCCAGCCACAAGGGCAAGCTGTCCCCCGCTTCATGGGCCATCCGTGGCCCCCGTCTCCCACCACACCATGCTGGAGTAGGCGCCACCAAACTTCCTTCCAGTTATTCTCACATGGGAGCCTCCATACTTGGCGTACTCGCGCTCTGAACGCCTTCGTGATAGCCAGGGCTGTGGGGCGCGTTTCTTCTTGCGGCTGGGTGGGGGCAGCTAGGGTAATAGCTGACTCTGTGCATTGCTGCCAGGCTTCCTTCCTAGCTGTTTGGCTTGGCTGCATGAGGAAATTTGTCGCTGCACGCACTGTAAAGGTGAAGGAGCTGAGGGTGAGTGAACTTGGCGATGACTGTATCGCGCCGTGTTGGTGCTGTTGGTCTTGTTTGGGCTGCTTCTGAGGGGGGTGTGGGGCAGCCACTTTGTATGGTTTAGAAGCAGCTCAATGGCTGCATTGTGGGACGTTGGGGCTGGTGGGGGCTGGTTGAAGATGCTGTACAGGCTTGAGGAATGCACTCCAGTAGGATATCAATGTCGTGTGTAAGGGCTTGGGGCCAGCCTTCATGTTGTTGGTGTTGGTGCTCTTGGGGCTGCTGCTGCTGATGTTGATGGACTTGCTCTGGCTGCTGTTGTCCTTGGGGCTGCTGCTGCTGTTGCTGTTGCTGCCGTTCCTGCTGCTGTTGTTGCTGCTGTAGCTGCTGCTGTTGAGTGTGATATGATAGGGGAATAAGGTTTGGAGGGGAAATATGGGGGCGGTAAGGGAGAGAGCGGAGAGGGGGGAGGTGCAAATGTTGGTAGGTGCCAAGCGGGGAGGTTTGCTGCTGCTGCTCAAGGGG
>Ga0307947_1001550_pt1 | contig 18221 bp, 14 predicted proteins | sample OrgLakmetagen232_FD_201840 | JGI IMG/M metagenome (GOLD analysis project Ga0307947, IMG submission 201840) | Saline water microbial communities from Organic Lake, Antarctica - #232 | ecosystem: Environmental > Aquatic > Non-marine Saline and Alkaline > Saline | place: Antarctica: Organic Lake...
TCCAGATCTGAACAAACGTTTTCAAGTGCACACAGACGCTTCTGTGGTTGGCACTGGTGGCGTACTTATGCAAGAAGGTCGCGTTGTTTCGTACACGAGTTCAAAGTTCGCACCTGCCGAAGCAAGGAAGCCGAAGCAATTTCATCTGAGATGTATACAGAATTGCATAGCAAAACAGGAAAGAGCAAACAACTACCTTCTGCATAGCAAAGAGGTAGCCCAAGCTGAAAGCTGTACGGCCGCATGTATGAGCTGGACCGCGTAGTGCACGACTGCGACCAAGCTAAAGACAAAAGGGAAGCTGAACCTGCAAAGAGAGAGTGGCAGATGGATAAGTCCATGATTGTTGAATGAGGCAGTAAAGCAAAGGTGATTTTGAAGGCAATGCACTTACAGGTGAAGGGCGATGGATACAAGGCTGCACAAAAGGCCAAGCGTTGAGGTCATCAATAAGTCTTGGCGTCGGTGGTTGTCTGACAGTATTGGGTTATAGTATACTACGTACAAAATGGAAATGGTATGTCCAGTCAAACGGAAAATAATGCATGCGAGGATCAGTCAAACAGAATCCAACAAAATAGCTCTTGTTGGCATGCAACGTGACAAGACACTTTTTACAGGAGGCTTCCAGACACTCTAGTAAAACCCAGGGTTGCACTATAACTCATAGTATAAGCACTCGCAGCGTAGCGTATGACTGCTACGCTACGCTGTACAGCTACGCTGCGGCTACGATCTACGGACAATTCGAAAAAAAGTCAACTCGACCTCCTTTACACCAAAAATAGTGCCAATTTAGTTTTACTATAAACGATAGTAACTAAACATACTTCATAATCTAGAGGGGTTGGCCCAAACCGTATATACGGAATAACGGCGTTTCAATGCAACGTACCTATGTACGGTACAGTGCATGAAAGTTTCCCGCCGTTTCCGTATCAATGCATATGACCGTTCATGGGTTTTGGTTGACTATATATTCGGCGTGTATACGGTCTAAACCGTATATGGACCATATTTGCAGGTGGTGCCAGAAACTCTAGTTCATATCCCAGCAACAGCAATTTTTTTACTCTTTAAAGTCAATTTTTTCTCTCGCTTTATGTTAATTGGGTACTTCCTTTGCTTTCTACCTACTATGAATGCATGCTTTTTGCATCAATAAATAGTTGTATTGGTGATTTATGGTAATTAAACCTGCCTTTGCACTGAAACAGGCCATTTTGGGGTCTTTTCGTGAAACGTTGCTTAAAAGGGTAAATCCGACAGATGCCAATTATGTACTTCGTGCGACAAATATATCCACATGACATTCCTCCCCCCTTTGGCAACTCCGTCTTCAGAGTGGGACTAGGATCCCTGCTAGAGTTCCAGGTGGAGGGTCAACTCGCAAGAGCAGGGTTAGCGATTGACCTTTTTTTGGCACCTCAACTTGCCAAAAATTACCGGGTCGGAAAATTACCTTTTTGCACGCACACTACTCAAATTCAAACCCAAGCCTTGGTCATCCACCATTTTGTGCTGAGGGTTAATCCAGAGCTCGAATGCCAATGAAATATTGCTTAAAAGGGTAATCCAATAGATATCCTTTCTGTACTTCGTGCAATGCATACATGCACGTAACATTTTGGCTTGAAGCAGGCCTAGCTCCCTTAACATTCATTTTTTGGGCATAACAGATTAGGTCATGCGTGCTCGGCTCTTCAAGAGCTGCAAAATGGCCCCCCCTATGAATTAATTCTGAGTGAATCCATTTTTTCTCATATACGGTATATACGGAAGTACGGCATATATACAGTATTTGGAAATCCAACGTACGGTTTTGGCCGACCTTATTTATAAATAATTGTGTAGCAAAGGAACGGTCTTGGCTTATTTGCACATGTGGCTTCTGTGGCAATGGATAGCCAGAGGCAATTTTGCATATTTCCTACATACGACAGACATCAGTAGCGTAGCGTAGCCATAGCATATTATGCAACCCTGGTAAAAACCCAAATCAACTCGAGTGAAACCCCTGAATCCACCCCCCCCCTCCCCCCCCCCGGTGGTGGCTGGACGACCACCTAGAGTTAAAGACAAAGTAAATTGGGTGGGTTCAAAGTTCTGCATTTTCTTGGAAATATAGGGAGAGACAGACCCGTATCTCCCTATCAGTGGATAGCGGTAGTCAGCTATTTATTTCTTCAGTCTGCCAACCATGAGCATGTCATAGTTGGGCCCAGCCCGGGATTGCATTATTAAAAGCCGTTGTAATGGATTGATGGTTTAGTAAAATGCATTCATCCACTTTTGCATTTTACAACAAGTGGATTTTTGGCTGGGTCATGAATTAACGCAGATTAGTTTTATTAATCTTAATCCAGGGGGGGGGCAATTAAGGACTACTGGTGTGGATAAATAACATAAAAAGCGTTGATCACTGTATAAAACGCCCTTCAATCTAAACCAAGTCCGAGCTACAGGGCCCTGGAATCTCGGGCCAAATTGAGCCTCTGACTCAACTTTGACCATCCAATCATCCGTTCTTCCGACTTCCTGCAGCCTGATTAATGGTCTTCGGTTCATTGTTATGCACGTCGGAGAGAAGGCAGCAAGAAGGGGGTGAGCAAAAGTGGCAGAAATCAAGCTGCACTGTAAACGTGCATTGATGCTTGGAATGCTGGTGTTCATTACTTCGCCCCTGGATTAATTGCCAACTAATCCAAAATTGTTGTAAAGGGGCCATAAATAGCTTGCCACCTGTTGCCACCGTCGGAAACTGGAAGCGTTCCAGGATGCAATCCTTGAAAACTGTCGAGCCTGATTGCATACACCTAGCCTATAGCATAGCTAGCAATAGATGTGCTGCTGTTAAAATGTGTAGTAATATATACAGGAGCACTTCGCCCTCTCATTTAATTACAACAAAACTTTCTAGCGGGTAGCACACATCTAAACCCTACCCCTTTTGGCCTAGATTAGAGTGAAGAGGGGGGGGTCTGAGTTAGGAAGAGGCGTTGTCTCGCATAGTTCCAGCACGCTGTACAGTGTACACGCACATGTGTGCAGCAGCCAAATTGCAAAAACTAGCTTGCAAACACTAACAAATGCTCAAGACCTTGCAGGCACCCCCCCACAGGTTTGTGCACTTTATTGCTGGATTCCGCCTAGAGGCCTAAGTTGGGGGGCAGGCTTGTACAGGTCTCTCACTCGCTCTAAGACAAGTCTAAAATAGGTTGCCTCACCTCCTTGACGACCTTTCCTGCTTGTGTTGTCCTCCTTACCAAATGCAATCAGCACACAATCCTGCAAGGCAATGGGGAAAGCAAGACAGTTAGGGGAAGTTGCGTTGAGAAGGGGAATGGAGGAACGCGAGACTCACTTGACAAACAAAAAGGACATCGCTGCTGAATTATCTATTTCTTTATTTTCGAAGGATAGAATGATGTTGGGCAGTCAATCCGTGGGCGCTCCGAATTGTCTGAGCTCTCGAGCGACTCCCTGGTACGAGGCGAGGAGATGTATGAAGTGCTTGTTCTGCTACTGAGACTCGCTTACCTGCGTTTCGTGGGAGTAAAAGCATAGTTCACTCCGTCTACCACGTTTCGCTCGCAGCTCCGCGAGGGTGCTGCCCGCACGCTCTGTTCAAAACAGAGTTAGCGCCACACGGCATGGAAGGGAGTCGCTGTCCCCCATGCTGCTTGCCTCTAAAAGAGTCGAACAGGGCAGAGCTAGGCCCTGCAGGTAGGCCTGAGACCAAAGAGAGCTCAATATACACACACACACACACACACACGCACACGCACGCGCACGCACACACACACGCACACGCATGCACGCGCGCGCACACGCACACACACACGCACACACACACACACACACACACACACACACACACACACACACACACACACACGCACACACACACACAACACACACACACGCACAACACACAATACACAATACAATTACACACAATACACACACAGAACACACACACACAAAACACAAACACACACACACAAAACACACACACGCACACTCACAATACATAATACACAATACAATTACACACAAATACACACAATACACACACACAAAACACACACACAACACACACACACACACACACACACGCACGCACAACACAATACATAATACACAATACAATTACACACAATTACACACAATACACACACACAAAACACACAAAACACACACACACACACACGCACAACACAATACATAATACACAATACAATTACACACAATTACACACAACACACACACACACACACACACACAAAACACACACAACACACACACACACAAAACACACACATGCACGCACGCACACCTGCATGTGCACATGCACACATGCGATTTTTAGAAATATTTTTTCACTAGCCACGCCACCTATATCTGTAGGGATTGCGCAATGCCACTGAGGTTCAAGAGTAGTACATTTTATAAAAAATGCAACCTGTTTTGGGGACCTTGACGCTTTGATCCCTTGTGGAACATGTGGTTTACGCCTGGGAAACTGCCTTAACTTTCCTGTATACTTCTCTGTCTTAGGGTGCATGCCTCATCTGTTGATGTAAAGCAGCCTACCCCTGTGGTGAAAATTGACAACCAGTCTGATACCTTCGCCACGATTGTGTCCATCCAGTACGGTGACAGGCTTGGAGAGCTTTTGGAAACTGTGAGTGCTCTGTGTGACTTCTATGGCAATGTTCTTCAAGGAGTTAGTGGTAGGCAAACGTCATCACATATGTTGGAATAACAATTGTATAACACCTGGAACTATGTTTAAGAATGAATTTGATCATTCAGTGAAAGAGTCGCAACTAGCGGTTCTTTGTCAAAATTGAAGAAGGGGGTCAGGGAAGGGAGGGGGGGGGCATGTTGCTGCACACTGTGGTGCTTTGAGGAAGATGACCTACAAACTGTTGCCTCCTAATTTGGGCTCCAAGAATGAAGTATATGGGCCACAGAAGTCCATGCCTGCCATACGCATATGTTTAGAGCATGTAAGTGGATTGGCCTATGGCGTCTGGCCTTTTTCTTGCTCGTCTTTGATTCGAGCTGATAAAATGTTCGAAATCAATCGTTGTGCGTGCATGACCCCGACTCGCCAAAATTGGCAGCATTCATGCTGCCTATTTTAAAATAATGTCGTTCGCTTGTTCATTCCGCACAAAACTCAGGCCCAACTATAAAACCTATATATAGATGAAATGGCAGCTTTCTGTACATGAGCCTGTACACCTCTTTTACCGCATCCACAGGTGACAGCCCTCAAGAACCTGAGCCTCAACATTCGCCGTGCGAAACTGGCAAAGGAGGGGGAGACGCGCTTCTACGTTACAGAGGCTGTAACCAGTGAAAAGGTGTGCGGTCAAGGGGTGGCTGCAGATCTGTGATCTGTGTAAAACAAGTTTTGCAACACAACACATGAAGGCACACATGAAGACACACCCAGGCATGAGGTCACCACATGGACGCAGGCGTGCACACACATGCTCGTGCGCGACACTTATATATACAGTCACACGCCTGCACAGGAACATGCGCGATGAGGCATGACATGGTAGAAACCATCGTTGCTCCATCTTGACTTCATTGACAACAAGATGGAGCAAGCAACAATCATTATGACGCGTGTATCGCATATTACCCGCTCACAACGCTTCCTACGTCAGTGCAGCACAGGAATTTCAGCTTATATTTCCTTGTCGATTGGTCGCATTGAACGAAGGTTGCTCTGAATCCTGGAACAGTGTTTGACTCTTCTCCCCATGTCATATTGTCATGGCCACAGCAACATGCTCTTCACATGCTTACAGGTCATGAAGTCCTCGCGCCTTGAGGAGATCCGCATGACTGTGCTGAACACACTGGTGGAGACGTTCCCGGTGCGTACGTAGGTGCTATCTCAGGTTCAATAATCGATTGTGGGTTCGGTTTATGCACAGTAAGGATGAGGGTGTGTGAGTGATCATCGGATTCTATGGCTTGCATTATTGCTCTATGGCTTCTATTATAGCTCTATGGCTTCTGTTGTTCTAGTGGCTAGCTAAGAAACGTTCAATGTGCCTTGCTTGTTGTTTAAGTGCCTTGTGTAAGAACACAATTCCTCCTCACTCCCTCTATGTATGTGTGTTTGCCTTTGGCAGGAAAGTGCAAGCGTCCTTGGGGCCATGAGTGGAGGCACCGCTTCAGAGCCCAAATGGCTTGGCCGACGTGAAGTGGTGCCTACGACCATTCAGGTGAGGGGCGGTCGGCGTTGGGAAGTCGGGCCTGAATGAAGCTGTTTTGGAATTTTCATCCTTGACACAAAGGCTGATGACGCCTCCTCTCAGGCGTACCTGCTGTGTTCAGAATAGTGAGACCTATTTGTTTCGAGACTGTCATATTCCTGTCAGGATGCCAATGTTCCTGAATAGCATATCCACTGCCCCTCCTCCTTTGTTGCAAGAGAACATATCATCTCTTTCAAAGGCAGCCCGAGCCTATCAACAAAGCGAATTTTGCTGTATGCGGTCAAGCTTGAACTCGTGCGTGTTGGACCTTTTTTTTCCCCCTCAGGTCGACGATGCCCCTAACGGCGCTGCCAGCTTGCTGAAAATCAACACAATGGATAGGCCAGGTATGTGCTTGACAGCACAAGAGAGCTTGCACCTGCTCTTATTTGAAGGCTGGATGAGATCAGGGCGGCTTAGTGGGAGGTTACATTTTAAGGCATAGCTCAAGCGCAACAGCATAATGGCATCCTTGCCAACACATACTCGCTAACACCTTCTGTACGATGGCATACAGATTATTGGGTTGTAGTAGCATTCACTGCTGAGCTGCTGCGGTACACGATAATTAATTAAACCTGGGTACGACCTTACAGGCCTGCTTGTGGACATTGTGCGTGTGCTCAAGGACATCAACTTGAACGTGGTATCTGCCGAGGTTGACACCGTGGGCAGCAAGGCACAGGTGTGCTTTTATGTTGTGTGCCAATATCCAGCACATAGCTCAGTGTATATTGCTCATATGCGTGGCCTTCAGTTGCAAAGGTTGAGCTATAAAACACTGCGCACAACAGCCAGATAAGGCTGGCGGACGTGATGTTTTATGTTTGTTTTTAAACCCTTCTTCCCTCTCGTCAAGGTGTTGCACAACATCTGGCTCTTTGTAGCCTTCAATAGCTGAACGCTTGCTCTCTTTCTCCTCTGTTAAGCGCAAAATCACGCAGCTTATCCAAAATATGGAATTGATTTAATTGTCTCTTGGACACAGCCCCGCTAAGTTTTTTGTATGTTTAACAATGGGCGAACTGTGGCTCTTTAGTCTAGAATTTACTCTAGTTTAACCCCTGCCGCCCATTTAAGCAAGGTGCAACTTAACCCGGTACTTGCGTGCAGGACGAGTTTTTTGTGACCTACCATGGCGAGCCCCTCAGTGGCCCTATGGTGTTGCTGGTCACCAACGCCCTGCAGGTGTGTGGTATGTGACCTATAGCTAGTAATGTTGCAAGGAAAAGGCGCTAATATATTTGATGTACTCAAGCAAGGCAAGCCTGAACTAGTCAGAAGGTTGAGGGGAAAAAATGGGAAGAGGCAATTCGAATGAAAGCTTAGCCTGTATTTTTGTTACTCAATCAGGAGGCTGTTTTGATTTATTCATTTTAGGAAGGCACGTCCCCTTTTGGGGGTGGACTCCCCTGTGGTCTCACCCACCCCTCAAACCCCCCTTCCAGTGCTCTCACCCAGACAAAAAGGGTACCAATCTGCTCCTTTTTAAAATCTGCATCCACCTGCATACTCATCAAGACTTGAAACTGAAGTGCAGAGTTCTGGGGCAAAAACTGATACGGACGTCCATGCACACATGACCTACCAGGCACCCACAACCGGCTTGCACAGCCCCACAGTACTTCCATTCATTCAAAATTACACTGACTGTCTCATGCCGGCACGGTCCTGGAGGTTTGGAGTGAATTGCTGCTCCAGTGGCTTGACTCACACGGACCGCATTTGAGCGCTCGTGCCTCTGAATTTTTGACATGTCCACAGACTTCCCCCTTTTACCCAATTTGCTCAAGAAGGGTGGCAATCATCTGGGTTTGAGCTGAGGATTTCGATAATTATTTGAAATTCCCTGGGAGTGGCCCAGAAAAAATAGGGGACCCCCCCAAATAAACAAGAACCCCACCGGGGAACCACCCCACCCCCCATCTTCCCGATTCGACCCACATATATACCAATTGATAGCTCTTGATGATAAATTATAATTAAATGTCTTTCTTTTATGGGGAAGTAGACATGCCGTCCAAAAGTTATGCTTTCTGAGGCCTCCTGACTCAATAGACCTAATTTGATATAGTTAGCAGTAATAAGAGTTTTCTATCCGGGTTCAACTGAAAGAGTGCTTAAAACAATATTATTATAATTGCACATGTAATTCACCCGTGACCTTCATCCAAGCTTGCACTAATTAATCCTGATGTGTCCCTCTGCTTGACTTCACGCAGTACTACCTGTCCCTGGGTGAGATGGTTTCAGATGAATCATACTAGGTGAGCGAGAGTAGAGAGCAAGTCCACCTGCCGCCCTAGGGCTTGCGTCTTTTCCGTCCTCGTGACTGTGTATAAATTCGAGGAGGGGGGCAAAATTGTGATGAGTTCCCGCTTTCTAGGATGTGTGAAGTTTTAGAGATTCTACGCTGAGGGAGAGTGGTCGGTGAAGCGCTGTGTATGTATCATTAAAAGTAATGCGAGCTTGAAGGTATAAACTGATCAGGGTGAAGCAATACTTTGACTTTGTGCCAAACTTGGTACAAAAATCATTGTTGTAACCCAAAATACCAGGCTGCAGAATTACAGTTTTTGGAGGTGATTTCGTTTAAAACTCTTCTGTGTTGGGTTAATTAGGATGTGTGGAGACACAGACGCGAGTCTTTCCTTATCCTTTCAAGCTTGCTGCGGTTGCATCGTCTAGGTAATGTTAAATTGCTATATATACCTCAGGGGGCATCTGAACGGAAGCTTGGAAAAAGCTTGTAACCACACCTAGCTTAACAAAAGGGGAAGCGTCTATGAAAAACAAGAGAAATAGACGGGAAAAAAGATATAGTTTGGAGAAGAAAAGGAGAGTTTTATGTGGCTTAAGAACTAGCAGAAAAACGTTTGGTCTGAGCACAGAGAGTCCTGAGGAAGCAGCGCCAGTGTTGCACAGAAGACACGCAGAAAGTTAGGCCAGCTCTTAAAACCAGAACCAGTGCAGTAAGTTTTTAACCAAACTTCTTAGGATAATGTCAGCTGATTCTATGACTGTAACAGTGGGGTTTTAGAATGGCTGCTGTAAATGGTGCCTGTCGCTCTCAGTAAGATGGTGTGGAAATTTTTGTGGTGTCCTAGAAAGTGAGACAAGCATAACAACTTGTGCCTTTTCTACTCGTTAATTAGGAGAAGTATCCGCACAGTTCTTAGGGTAGCGGTAAGGGTAAGGTTACATCACTATATATGCCTCAAAGGGCATCTCAGCGGAAGTTTGGAAAAAGCCTGAAACTACACCTGGCCAAACAAAAGAAACAAAAGCTAGGGAAACATGAAACAGATGTATGAAGAAGAGAAAGGTGTATAGCGAAACAGAACGTTTGTTTTGAAGAAGCGCGAAGAGAAAGCATCAAGGAGAGCGAGAAACAAACTGCACAGTTCTTAGTTTCAATCAGATGCATATCACGCACGCACGTTTGTTGGTTAGATTTACGTCTCTTGGTAGTTTCTTACCCAAGAGATATGGACTTGCAAGGCCAGCTGTAAGGTGAAGCTCAACTCTTCTTGCAGCATTGGGAGTTAAAGTTTGGTGCACAAAAGGAAGGTAATTGGCATGAAGCTCATACACACACGCTGCCTCCCAGCCGCCTGATTGAATCCCCATTTAAAGCCCTTCCTCCAAAAATATAGAAAAAGGTGGAAGGAAATATTTATACCGGAACAGTACCAGCGTGGTTGAATTGGAAAGCGAGATCCAGAACTATGGTGGATGGAACATGATCTCATGTATTCAGGTTGACGATAGGAATGCAGCTGCAGAGCTTCAAAATGTTCAGCAAGCTATAGGCACCACTTAGCATTTGGTTGGTGAAGCCAAGAGTGGCAATGGCAAGCGTGAGATGAATATGTTATAGCTGAGTGTCTCCGTTTACAAAGTGAGCGTACCACTTTTAGTATTATATGGTCGGTGACTTGAAGTTGGGGAGAGGCAACGAGTAGTTTGACACATCATTTACAGGTGTGGATAGTTTAAGGTTAAAATGAGTTAAAGTTGGGGCGTGGCTGATTTGTTGACTGTGCAGTGATATCTCATAGAAGGCTTGATTCAACCATCAACAAGAGAAAGACGGCTTGAATCACCCACAGATCAACTGCAATTGATTCAACCAAACCAATATAATAGACCGAAATCAACCAGGCTTAATTCAACCATGAACTAGAGAAAAGACGGTTTGAATCTAGCACAGATCGCGGTTGATTCAACCAGAAAAAGGTGCCCACCGTGAATTGAATTATCAGGCTTGATTCAACCATCAACTGCAGTTCATTTCAAGTTAATCTCGAATTGATTCAAGTGAAGATTAACTGCGGTTGATTCAACAAGGAAAAGCAACCCACCGCGAATTGAATCAATGGCAAAAATCAACCATGTTTCTGATTGATTTAAGCATGCTTAATCAACAGCCCTTACTTTTCCAACGACTAGTACTAAATAGTGTAGTAGTACATGCTCCAACATAAATTGTTGAACTGTGAGCCTGTCGATCTCAGTCGATTTGCGCGGACCTTAGGGACAGGCATTTAGAATTTGGGCACCTATTTCTGATAAGAGCGCAACAGCAAAACGCTAACTTATCACCAGTGTGTCATGCTAAATCCGTGGCATGGATGGATCGTGTTATTTTTCCTGGGATTCTAATACCGTGATTCGTCGTGGCAACTGATGTGCACTGCCTGCACTGCCTGCACGAAAAGCTCTGGTTACCCGTTATCCTTACAGGCTTCCCCAGATAGATGCTGCTTGACCTTCCTCTGATGTCCAGGATAAACATGTTCTCTTCCACAGCACAGAGATGGTTCTCTCTGTAGAAAGTACACGTTCTTATTCCCACAGGCAGGATCCCAGTTTTTTACACCAGGAATACAACAAACCCCAACTTGCTTTCGTTGCCTTACAATAATTTATGAGCAGACGAGCAGTCATACTTGTTCTTATTGAAGGCCTTTTTCTTGTAAACCTTATCACGGGCAACTCCAGGTTCGGTTGCCAGGCATTATTGGCAGACCTCGTGTGATACGCATTTGTTGGATTATGTTTGGGGCGTGGTTGCTGGGTCAGAGTAACCGTGATTGCATCTGGCTTGCTAATCTTCCGCCACTGTTGTGCATTGAGGTTAGAAGGTAAGAGCCAGGTTGGAATCATTCCTATCTGTGTCTCCTTGGATGAGCGCCCTGGAAAACGCCTTCGTGTGCCTTCGTGCTCCCGAACTTAGCCGTGTAGGCTGTCATACATGTCAGCTCAGCAGTATAAAGTAGCAGGAGAGCGCCAGGATAGCAGCAGTGTAGTAGGAGGCACAGCATTCCTCCCACACTGGGACCATCGATATCCCTCCCACACTGTGCGTGTACGACTCTAGGTAGCACATATTCTGAAAGCGGCACTACATCTTTTTAGTCAAGTCTCTAAATAACAAGCTCATTTCGGAGACCAAGTGTACGAAACAACAGACCCAGTTCAAATTAATTATGTGCAACCCTATTTGACCATCCTGCTGTTGATTCACGAGCCCTTTTAGTTAGCCGCTAAAAGTGCAGGCGCTTGCAGCTGCACACGCCGTTCCCACCGTGTCCCATACAGCATTTGTCCCATTTGCCTGCGTGCAACACAGGTGCTTGCCTGTCTTTGTGTGTGCACCTCTGAGCGTTTGTGTGAAGACACCACAATTGTTGAAAAGGCACATGACACGGGCGATTGCCTCCAAGCTTATACCACTCGCAACTGCACACCTGTTTGAAGCAGCGATTACACTGTTGTCGATGCTGGGGCCGTTCATGATGTTGAGCACGGTGATGCCCTCACCCAAAGGCAGGCCTGGCAGCAGCTTGGGCGTAAGGAGAAAGCACTGGGGGGTGCCTGGCTGACAGCTGCTGTCTACAACCTGCATGCATACATACATAAACAAAATGAGTGTGTGTATGTAGCAATCGGTTGTACGCCTTTCATGTGACGCAATCGCAATGTGTATGAGTAGGCCAATCCACTGCAAGTGTGCTTTGGAAATATATAAATGTGCTAACTTGTTTGTTATTTGCTGCCGATCTGTGTCAGGGACACACAAAGCTATCGACATCGCTCACACGTACCTGCGCAAACACCTTGCGCTCGTTCACGGGGTCCATGCCCTGGTTGATCTCATCAACCACTCGAAAGGGAGTGAAGGTCACCTCCTGCACGATCAAAAAGAACAAGTATAGTGTTGACATTACAAGCTCCTGCAAATTGCTGTTGGGGAAGCGTTCTTGTCAGGATGGGTTTTTGAGCCCTTTAGAAAATGCTATTGAAGATGAACTAGGTAATACTCGCAACCCGGGATGAGGCTAAATTCCATGCACATGCACTTTTCACAAGCAAAGGTTTGCAACAAGATGAGCTCAGTTTAACAAAGATATTACATATAAAGCATGGTTTCTTTGCTGGCCTTGCTGGCTACTCCACTACCGAGTGGTCTCGCTCTTTCTGGCTATGATTTGCATGTACAGACTTGCACATTCATATTGGAAGATTTTGAGCTCTGTCTTCCAATTTTATGCAGCAAATCTGTGAAAACCACATCTGGCAGGTGTAGCTAGTTGGTTTTGGCGGTGAGGGGATTTTAGGTACTGGCACATGTCCTTTTGCTTCAATCACGCTGGATATTTTAAAACTACCAACTTAACATCTTTCCCTCCCACTCACCACATTTATCAATCCCACATGCAGTATGAATTACTTAATTACTCTACATCAAGCAGTTAACTCTACCTAAAGCTAGGATGTAATCCTCTATGATCACAAACCGCCACTCCAGCACAGACACTTTGGAAATTTAAGAAGAGCACTTGCCTGCAAGGCTATCAGGTACAAGATGGTAGACACGCTGCGCTCGCCTCCACTCTGCCTGTTTGCTGTAAGAAGTTGCAAGGCTTCTCCATCCCTGAACTTTACCCTGCGCTTACCAGAAGAAGTCAAGTCAGTATGTCTCGTCATGGTAACTTGCGTATGCTATGCCAGTAATTCAATCGAAGCGCCTGTTAAGTGTGCAGGCATTACCGCCCACCTATTGCCATACACGTCTCCCATATACACTGAACACACAGTCTACCCGCCTGTTCAGCTGCAGTAAATACCCATTTGTGCAGCGTACCTTATCTCAATAGCATATTTGTCAAAGTCCTCGTGCTCCTTCAAGGACACATCGCCTGCACAAGCAATGGCCTCAAAACTCCGGCTGCATTGTAGGTGTAATAGTATACAGTTACACAAATGGTTGGTGACATGATGCCGATGGTTCTTGGCAATGTGGTCTAACTCTGTGTGTTGGTCCATGCAGAAACATTCATGCTTCTGCTTCTGGTGGATGCTAACCCTTCAGCATTCATCTTCCATATATCCTTGCCTAACAGTCAGATTTGGCTTGGTTAGGCTTGACTCAAGACTGCTAGATGGGTATGCTGGAAATTGCACGGCCACATTGTTTGCAACAGAAACGTCGATTCAGCTGCGATGAGAAAATAAGGTAGGTGACAGACAAAGCTCTTACCATGATCTGAGTGCTAGTTACTATCAATTTCTGCAGCCCTATCATGTATCGCTCTTGCTCTTTTGCAGAGAAATCACCATCCTTACCCTCACAAGCTTGTAGGAGCACGCCCTTGGCACATTGCAACGCCTCACCGTTCAGGCACAAATGGCTAGAACCGCACCTAAAGTTCTCATTAATCTTGGCCACCAGTTGCTGCAGCTCCGGAAGCCACGTTGCCTTGAGGTGATCTAAAAATGTCTGTGTACCGTTCAGCACTTCACGCATTTCTGCAACCTGAACAGGGGCCAGACAAGAATTCATTGGTCAAACATGGATGTCAAGGATTCCACTAAGTACCCTGCCCCTCGATGTTATTACCCTAGGCCTGGAGCCCATAGCCACGGGAGTCAGTTGCACTCAAGCTAGAACTGTATTATACAAAATGCAGTTTGTAACAATTGCACCCATTTATAAAAGACCCACACAAGGAAGTGCCCACATACTTGTAGTCTTTATGGTATTCCTATCAATTACGCTCATTCATGACGAAGTGGCCTCTGTACTTACCTCCTCTTCCAGGGCTGCAATCTGGACTTGGCGCGCTTGATACTCACGGATCACATTCTCATTGTTGCACACCACGGCCTGAAGTTGGGAACAGCGTTGACAGACTAAAGGTAGGTAGAACCCACATTGCACATAATAATAAATTGCAAAAGGTGCTGCGTGCAGGAACAAGCAGATTTCAGGGCTTGTAGTACAAGTCTCAACGGAAGCCTTAATTTTCAAGACGTTTAATGCATGTACTAGCAATAAACTGTGAGTGCATGCATTTCACGTGATAAAATTGTTACGACTCATGCTTATCCTTGCTTTGTTTGCCCCTGTACAGGAAACAAGCAAGGGACACGTTTCCTTATTTAAACAATGCTCGAGTTCCTAATAACTTACAACACTGGCCAGGAAGCCCACCGAATCTGACAGTCAGTGTGATGCTCGGTTTTCCTTTACAGTGTAATGCTTGGTTTTCCTACACATTAATGTAAGCTTCAGGATTCTAAACCAATGCTAAAGGGGAAAGGTAGTCGACACTTAGTGACGAAATCTCTATAGCCTAGAGGCAAGGCCATGCACATATTGTGACAACACAGGATAAGTTAAGGACAGGGGTGCATTACTTGACAGAAAATAATCCTGCTGCATCGTGCAGTGGACATTCACAGGCAGGAGCTGAATGAAAGCAGCAGGCCAATCAGCAAGAAACCAAAACCCTGATATCCAATCTCCAAGTTGAATCAACCCTGTGGCCACTCAACCCACCTAAACTCTAGCATTCACGGATAACGCCAAACACATTCATATTGACCTCTTTTACCTTCAAACGCCTTGCCCCTTTTCAGAAATGCATACACACCTGAGCTTCTGCATCTTTCTGGGTGCGTAGCTCTTGCAATTCCTGCGCGTCATCAGGGAGGTCTTGACACTCTTTGTCTGCGTCTGCGCTGCGAGGGTGATCTTGGGCTGCTTGCGCTTTGCTCTGCCTGTTGTACGACAGGAGGAATGATGTAGTATAGGGTGTCAAGCTGCACAAATTATAAAGAGCCTTTGCACGACAGCAAAACAAAAGCACCCGTTGGCTAGAGCAATTTGGCAAGCTTACACAATTCAACTCAATTGACAGGGCTTACTCAATTCTGACAATTGGAGCTATGCTGGCAGCTCCTGCATATCCCTTATGCTTTTCCTTATGCTTCCTGCTCAGGGCCAACTATTTTTGCTGTAATCAAAGTCTGCTTTACACACCAGCAATGCACGTCCTGCCCAAGCGTGCACTCACTCAAACACGCGCTTGGCCATCTCAACCTTGCTGGCCCAGGCATCCATTTCTGCCCTTCGAGCACGCAAGTCCTCCTTCAAATTTGCAGACACTTGCTTGAGAGACGCAACCTGCATATACCAAAGATATAAATCCAAGTTGGAGCAGAAACGTGTCACACTTAAGTCTGGCACATCGACACCTCGCAGGCACATCATTATGCCTTCAATTTGTTCTTGTTGGGCATATGCATTGCCAGGTAGGACGAGTAGACTACAAAAGCTGCCAGAAAATATTACCCAAGGCCCAAATTTTGCTCACGTACAAAAGGTTCACAAAGTAGGTGCGCCCAAACTCGCAGTTTACATACTAAGCATTAAGATGTAGACTATGGAGCAGGTGAGCTGCATTTGGCACATTTGGGCGCACAAGTCTAATCAACCGCGGCGTGAGTCCTATTTTATAGCACACATGTGCTATCTGACCAGCCAGAGCACCCAATTCAGTGATTTGTAATGCATGGGGGACCTAATTACACAGAAAGATCATTTGCAACAGGAATGGTGGTTGGTGAGACCTTACATTCCAACCGTTGTCCTTCAAGGAAACCAGCAAAAAGGGTACCAATTTGGGTCAAGGACTCACCTCCAAATCTAGGTTTCAACGTTTAGTTGTTGAATGCCATAAAGCTAGTGCACTGGCAGTGGTTAAGAGGTAAAAAGAGCTCAAATTGGGACGTGTCGGCTCAATACGTGTGCAATTTGTGCCAAACATTTGGGCTACACACAAAGCCCAAATCAATAGGGTCGTCCATTTCAGCCAAAATCAGACCAACAGTTGAGTCATACAACACTTGATCACCCCAATAAAGGTACATTGGGAACTCATGCCAAGATAACCCCCTCCAGTAATTTTATACATAAATTTTACTTTACAAGCACGTGGCCTATTATACATCTTGGCCACGAGAACGTGCCTGGGCCTCTGTCTCCTTGACGGCCAGGCTAGCAGCGATGACCGGCTTTGTTCTGCTCCACAGCTCACTCAGAAGCGCAACTTGTTGCTGGGCCTGCATAGGCAAAACACAAAACAGACCACTGGGGAGCTTACCCATAGCTATCCGCAGTGTGTGTGAGTGTGTGTGTGTGTGTATCACAGACACATGACAAGAAAAGTGGCAATTCGTTAATTGACAACATGTTTGACTGCGCCTGCACATTGCACAGAGACGCAGCTATAACTCGCTAGAAGCAGGATAAGAACCTGTGCATACTCAGTACAGATAGCAGTGATCTAAAGGACTGAACTCATTAACGCAAAGCTCGTGGGTCCATATCTATGGGCAGCGGGGATGTCCACAAGAAGCACATAGGTATTGATGTTTAAAGTTTTACAGATGACTACAGTTAATCGCAACTTTTTGACAACGATGGAAACAGGAAGTAAGAATAAATTGCGTAACTCAGACTCTTTACCATACCCCCATACCATACCAAGGCCCACCTGCTGGTAGATGGCATCCAGTAGTGCCTGCAGCTGATGCTTAAGGGCACCCTCTTTGGCCATGGGGTCAGGCCGCTGCATGCCTATCGTTAGCCTGTGCCGCTCCATGGACAAAAAGTGCTCTTTCCTGCAACAAGGAAATAAAGGGCAGCCTTTTAATGTAAAAAGCGAGCTTGGTTGTAGGCAGCAGATGACCATCGCTTCAAATTCGAGGCACAGGAAATAAATCAAACAAAATGAACCATACCATATTCCGTTTATCGCAACTCGTTCAGCACAGTTCAAGGGAGGGAGCAGGTGAGAACCAGTGATTCAAATCAGAGTTACGCTGTATTCCAGGTATTGCAACTCCGTGAGCACATTGCAAGGGAGGGAGTAAGTGAGGCTATGTTGATATGCTGTCAAGTCAATGATCCGCTCCTTTCTTTGTGGTTGCTTCTCATGATTATATGCAAATGTCAGGAGGCCTCAAGGATCATAACTTTTTGGCGTAAAGCGTCGATTGAAACATAAATTAGATATTCGGAATATTGACGTCGAGAGCTATCGATTGGTATATAAATGAGTCGATTCTGAGGGGGTCGGGGGGGAGGGGGGGGCCAGGGGGGGTCGGAGAATTTTGGGGGGGATGCTCCAGAATTTTACTGGGGCGCTTTCACGAAATATTAATCTATTTTTGGGATCCTCAGCTCAAGCTCAGTCGATTGGCACCCTTGTTGGGTGATTTGAATCAAGGGTGGGGGGTCTGGGTGCCTGGTCATAGGATTGCATGGAATGTCCCCAAGTAGGCCGCGGGGGTGTGTTCAGGCAAATTACCAGCAATTGATTCCAAACTTGCAGTTTATGCATTGCATTATGCATTAGTTGTATGATTGAAGTAAAAAAGTGCTTCGGCAAAGGTTTTGGCTGGATTTGTGCACTAAACAGGTGGTCAGTGCAAGAGCGTGCGCAAACCAGTTTTTGCCCTGTAGCTCGTCAGGTATTGCATTATTTGGCACGAGAACTGTGCAGGCAGATAGTTGCTTGAATTCTGAGCAGATTGACACCCTTTTCATTAGTGTGGGGGGTCAGGAAGGGGGGTTTGGGG
>Ga0307947_1001553_pt1 | contig 18201 bp, 25 predicted proteins | sample OrgLakmetagen232_FD_201840 | JGI IMG/M metagenome (GOLD analysis project Ga0307947, IMG submission 201840) | Saline water microbial communities from Organic Lake, Antarctica - #232 | ecosystem: Environmental > Aquatic > Non-marine Saline and Alkaline > Saline | place: Antarctica: Organic Lake...
CCCCCCAATGCCATGCACATTCCAAACCAAGAGCTTAAGCTTGTGCCCATGCTCAGGCCGGCCACCTTCCTATCCCTTGTTCTTCCCCTTTTTCCTCTCCATCCTCTCCTGCCTATCCCTATGAATTTGTTCAAGCCCCACTTCTGCCTCTTCTAGATCCCCCCACTCCTCCTCCTCATGCTCACTCCCCACATCACCACCATAGCTACGCCTCGTCGTACGGATCGTGGTGCCCGTAGGAGGGTTAAGGCTCCTCCTCAGCTGAAGCACTACGGTCCTGCTGGAAAGCCCTCAGCATTGGCAGCAGCAGCAGCCGGCAGGGGGGTGCTGCTGCAGCGTGCAGCACAAGCGTAGGAGCGGGAGGGCTCTGCCTGGTGTGGGGTAGGGTTCAGGGTTCCCACACCAGGAGCAGTTGAGGTAGATGGAGCAGCAGCAGCAGCAGCAGAGGCAGGCTGTTGCTGTGGCTATGGCTGTGGTTGGCTGTGGCTGTGGCTGTGAGGGACAACCAAGGTGATGAGAAGAAGGGCAAAACGTGTGCGAGAAGGTCAAGCACGGGAAAGAAAGAAGGAAGGAAAGCCTGCGTACTTTGGTGCCTCCGTAAAAAGAACAAGATTTAGGAAGACAAGGCTAGTAAAGAGTTGACGGGCAACGGACCGATCTAGCTACACCACCGCGAGGCACTCGTCATAAAATATCAGGGAAGCTAAGAGTTAGCCAGGATAAAAGCAGCTAAGCCATTGCAATGACTGGTGCGCCAAAACCAACTCTAACACAACCCAAAGAGAAGAGAGAGTTCCCCTACAGAAAACGCAGCTGCACCAACACGTCACTCTCAACAATACGAGCCAATACTTGGGAGACACAAAAGGAGTACAGTGAACTAAAGGTTTAGATAACAAGAGGCGGGTTGTACTACAAAGAGCCGAGAGCAAGGGGAAGCTGGCCAACCTATACCTAGATCAAGGCGGTAGACACGCTAGGGAGGGAGCTGCAGTGAATCAGCCAAGGAGCCGTTTGGCCAAGCATACACAAATGAGTGAGCCTGGCCTAGGTCCAAGAAACTGGAGACACTACCTTGGCAGGCTGCAAAGTCTTTTTAGGCAAAAGAGAAGATCAACAGCCCTAGTTTTTACTACTGTGGGCTCTAAGCCTGTCCTGGCTAGCGTGCTAAACATCATACCCCTAGCTCTTAACATGGCAGTCAGGGCAGCGAGGCACACAACATACCACACTTGGCACTTCCTTCCTCACTGTTTGGCACGGATGCTGTAGCAGCCACACGTGCTGTGGCCATGGTAGCAGCTGCACGGAAACTGGAAGGTTGTGTTATATGACTCGCTTGATGGCTGAATGAAGCATCTGTGCAAGTCCAAAGTATGTGCTCCCGTAGCTGTAGCGCCTGTGCAGCACGTGGCGATGCGGCTGAGTGCTGCCAGCCATACGGGCAAACTGTCCCCCGCTTCATGGGCCATCCGTGGCCCCCTGCTCCCACCACACCATGCTGGAGTAGGCGCCACCAAACTTCCTTCCGGTTATTCTCCCATGGGAGCCTTCATACTTGATGTACTCGCGCTCAGAGCGCCTTTGCTATGGCCAGGGCTGTGGGGCGCGTGTCTTCTCGCGGCTGGGTGGGACGGCTAAGGTAATAGCTGACTCTGCGCATTGCTGCCAGGCTTCCATCCTAGCTGTTTGGCTTGGCTGCACGAGGAATTTGTCGCTGCACACACTGTAAAGGTGGAGGAGCTGAGGGTGAGTGGATCTGGTGATGACTGTATTGCGCCGTGTTGGTGCTGTTGGTCTTGTTGGGGCTGCTGCTAAGGGGAGGTGTGGGGCAGCCACTTTGTATGGTTTAGAAGCAGCTCAATGGCTGCATTGTGGGACGTTGGGGCTGGTGGGGGCTGGTTGAAAATGCTGTCCAGGCTTGTGGTCCATGCTTGAGGAAGCCACTCCAGTAGGGTTGCGATGTTGTGTGTAGTAAGGGCTTGGGGCCAGCCTTCGTGTTGTTGGTGTTGGTGCTCTTGGGGCTGCTGCTGCTGATGTTCATGAACTTGCTCTGGCTGCTGCTGTCCTTGGGGTTGCTGCCGCTGTTGCTGGTGCTGGTGTTGATGAGAAGAAGGGCAAAACGTATACGAGAAAGCACGGGAAATAAAGAAGGAAGGAAAGCCTTGGTGTTTTGGTGCCTATGTAAAAACAAGGTTTGGGAAGATTGGGCTAGTAAAGAGTAAAAAGTCTAGCTACACCACTGCGAGGCACTCAACATACAGACAAGGGAAGCCAAGAGTTAGCCAGGATAAAAGCAGCCAGCTAAGCCATTGTGATGATTGGTGCACCAAAACCAAAACCAACTCCAACACAACCCAAGAGAAGAAAGAGTTCCCTTACAGAAAACGCAGCTGCGCCAACATGTCAATTTCAGCATTGTGAGCCCATACTAGGGAGACAAGAAAGGAGCCTCCTTGAGTACAGCGAGCTAAAGGTTTAGGGATTGTTTTACTAAGAGCCGATGCTAGCACTTGCTATGCCACTACTTAAGCAGAGTTTCATTTCTGTTTACTCTCTATTTCGAACTCCTTTTGAACCTCTTCTTTGTGAAGCCCCAAAGGGCTTTCCAGATGGCACCTACAGACCACTTTTTGACGCTGTGTTCCTAGTGCTCTCAAGCTGTTCTGCCTTTTCAATGTACAAGCACTTTTAGATAAAAATTCTTTTAAAGAAAATGTTGACCATTTATCTTTGCCGCTTCTCAATGTTGAAATGACTTTGCTGTTCTTCTGTGTGGGAAACGTTCTGGTGTTCTAATAGCACACCTGAACTGCTCGTTGTGCCTCTCCACCAGGCTCTTTTTACTGTCTCAAAATTTTGCCTTTCATCCTATCAGCCCAACATATGTCGCTGCCGGTTACCCCCTTTGTAAATTCTTCAATGTGGGAGGGGTGGCTGCTTGCGCACATTTCTTTCGCAACAGTTAACACATCAGGTTGATAAGACCTGGTGATCCAATAGAGGCCTCTGTCATTGGCACAATCCATTCACAGCACAAACGATCTGTGTCACCCCTCACCATATCAATGATAGTAATAGAGTGCCGATACACACTACGTAAAAAGCTTAGTAGTAGGCAGTCATCCAGAGCCGATACTCGTCTTGCGACACCCTCCGCCTTGCCTCAGCGTTTATTAGATCACAGCCATATTGGTAGAACGGTGCATGCAAACACAAGACACACCCTGTACTAATACACCTGAACTACTCTATATCTTCCTCTAGTACACACAGGGATGCTGGAATGACAGCACCGCTCGCAAGAACTTGTCGAACCATTCTGATGGCGTCCTACAGCTTTTCTTTGTACATACACAGGCAGAGGAGCAGAAATAGTAGCGCACACACAAGCACTAGCAAACAGCAGCTGCGGGCTGTAATGCTGCTGCTCTACGCGCTGAACCCTACGATTCCTTCTTTTCTTTTTTAGACACTGAGAGCGCCTGCTAACTAAGCCCTTGCACTAACATGCACAATGCAGCTGCTGCGGCTGCTCTGGTGCTAAACCCTGTGGCTTATTTCTTTGGAGTATCAGCTGCCTTGGGTGCGTTGGCCACGTCTGCTTTTGCGGCCTTGGGTCCTGACTCTGGTCTCTGTACAAAGGTCTTCGGGGGGCTGCCCTTCTTCTCAGATGGATGCCTGCAAGAAGCGGACATGTCTAGAGTGTTTGTGTGTGCGTGTGTGTGCACGTACATGTGTGGGTGTGTTTCTGTTTGTTTTTTGAATGTGTGTAAGTTTGTCACCCCATGACCTTGTTGCAAGCAGTGACACAGAAACAGAGATGCAGTTGCCTTCTGACATAAGCAGAAACATAGTACGAGCAGCGACTGTAAATTTTGCCGGCAGGTACTGCCGCCACCACCACCAAATGATGTTTCAGGAAGAAGTTTCAAAGAAGTTCGCACAAGTACTCTTTCAAACAGTATGAGCACAAATGATTTCAAGGAACATGTCATCACCCTCTTGTCCACTCTTTCAAACAGTATGAGCACAAATGATTTCAAGGAACATGTCATCACCCTCTTGTCCCGTGCACACATTAACGGAAACCCCTTGAGGTGTATTTTATGTCTTCAACTCCTCGGCCTCAGCCCCCCTGAGATTTGCCCCAACAGATCCTCTGCATACTATACAGTCAATCACTAGCACGTACACAACGTGCCCTATGACGCTATTACACCTGAAGACTTTCTTTGCCAGTGCCCTAAGCCCAAAGGCCTGAGGCTCCATACATACGTATCACATCATGAATACACTCATGCCTGCCCCCCCCCCCCCCATCACACACCCACCCCACACCCACCTGAAGGCTTTCTTTGCGAGTGCCCTCAGCTCGGTGGCCTCAGGTTCCAGTCGCTCCCACAAGCTCTCATCTCCCACACGCCACGACCAGTTGCCCTCTGCCACACCAGGGGTGTTGATGCGCGCGGTGTTGTCTAAGCGCATGATATCCTGAGCAAAGGAAAGAGAGAGAGCGATAGGTTGTTTTCATGACTGGCTGCCCTCTGCCACACCAGGGGTGTTGATGCGCGCGGTGTTGTCTTAGCGCATGATATCCTGAGCAAAGGAGAGAGAGAGAGAGCAAATGGTGTAGTGTGTGTTGTTTTCACAACGCTGACCGGTTAATTTCATGATTGGCTGCCCTCCGCCACACGAGGGGTGTTGATGCGCGCATTATTGTCTAAGCGCATGATATCCCGAGAGAAGGATAGAAAGAGTGAATGGAGAAGTGTGTTTTCTCTTCATGTAACAAAGGAACAGAGAGGGAGAGAGGGAGGGAGGGAGAGAGTGTGTGTGTGAGAGCATGTCTGTATAAACGGGTAGGGTGCTGGCACACACACGGTGCAAACCAAGTACATCATCATGTCTTAAGATATGCACAGATTGAGACAGTGTGTGTGACGAAAAGGGAGTGCTGTTCAAGCGCAAGACGTCCTGCGAGCAAAAAACGAGATAAAAATGGCAAAGAGTACAAGCACATAAAAGTGTCAGTGTGAACATCTGCTTGTCCACACATCGGCAGGCTCTTGGTGCAATCGAGCGTGCGCTGTGTGAGAGTCCGAGGTGGCTTGTATGCACACAGGGCACACAATGTGCACTAACACACATACATCACACTCCCCTGCATCATGAAGAAGATGGCAGCACTACACAAACCCTCTGGGTGGCAGCACACTGATAAACAAAATCATTTTCAGCTGTCAGCAAAAATTTTAATACAGGCTCATACATGCCCTGCGCACAGCATCCACATGCGCACGCACTCGCATATCATGAAGATGGCAGAGTTGGACACGCTCTGCTTCAAAGCACACTGCCGACCAAAGCTATCCCAACCATCTTGCAAAAGTAAATGTGCACGGGCAACCACCGTTCGTGCGCAACGCACAACGCACGCGCTCACACCTGCATCATGAAGATGGCAGAGTTGGACACGCTCTGCATGGCGGCACGAATGAGGTCCCATGCAATGTCGGAGCCATCCACGCCCAGGTACTCTTTGATGGCAGCCTTATCTTGCTCGTTGGCGCTGCAGTTTGCAAAACGAATAAGCTTCTATGAAATGCGCATCTGTCAACAAAGGTGTACAAAAACGGCTACACAGAAAAATCAAGGTCCAGTAATGCAAAAAAACAACATATAAAAACAACAAAAAAGGTCCGTTAACACGCAAGCCTGTCCTTAAACCAGCCGGTGCAGGTCTCGTTGTTGTAGGTGCCTGGGCAGCAGTACGTCAGAAATTTCCTGGCTTGGTTGAAATGCGTTAGAAGCGGTTGTAATACGGTTGAAACTATTCCAGACGTATTTCAACCTAACAAGGCTGAAATCAAGCGCTTGGATCGCACTTTGACCGCATTTTTGCAAAGAATATACCAAATCTCAAATATCTTGTGAGGAGCATTCATGATTTATAATTAAAACATGGTGCAACAATCCAAAGAGGGTCAATTTGAAGATATTTATACATGCCTACGCATTGCTACGATACTCGTTATATGTATCTATTCATGAAACCGCATTAGCGAAAGCTGGTGAAATTAAGCTCTGAGAACTAAGAACTAAGCTCTGAGTTGCGAGGCTTGTGGGTGCCTGTCGCCTTCTGCCAATATATCGGGGAAATGCAGCATTAGCCCCGTTCAGATATCAACTGCTATATTATATGATCCGTAAATAGTAAACCGTAATACATTTCAAAAATGTACGTTTTTGTAGCGAATCAGATGAAACCGCGTTCGCCTCTCCAGCCTACAATCTCCACTAGACATGCGAACCTGCTACATTGTGGTTTTGATAACCTTAAGAAAACAAGGAGGGCGCGGAAATTTTTATGGTCAATGCCAGTAACCGCCCTGTAACTGCAGCATACACACTTACACACGTACATACACACACAAATGCAAGCACAGACACAAACACACACAAATGCCCATGCACGCGCACACACACACATACACACACTCTCACACAAACAAACGCAAGCAAGCCCACACACGCACACGCACACACGAAAGCACACACTTGTGCACACACAAACACACATATGCGCACGCACAAACACACTCACACACACACACAATCACACACTTCAGCACACACATAAACATGCGAATGCAAACACACTCATACATGCATGTACATACGCATACACACAAATACAAACGCAAGAACACCCACATACACACACAAACACAACACGCATACAAAAACACATGTAAACACACATACTAGCATACACACACACACACGCAAACACACACATACACACACGCAAGCACACACACACACAAGCACACACACACAAGCACACACACACAGAGACACACACTTGCGCCCGCGCACACACACACACATACACATATGCGCCCGCGCACACACGTACATGCACACAAACACACACTCACGCACACACACACCCGCGCATACACACGCAAGCCATGCGCAAGCATGCGCACACACGCAAGCTGTGCAAGCACAGGTTCTCCATTCTCCTCCCTCTTTTCTTTTTGTTACTTTTGGTATTGAGAGGAAGACCTGTGTACACTCCTGATGTTCAAAGGTCCCAATGGTCCAAAGGCACAAACAAATTCAAGCTCAACTTGGTTTCAATAGTATAATAAAAGAAGGGGGTGCGATTGAGGTGCGGTTGAAGCGGTTAAATTCAACCGCTCGGTTGAAAACATTTCAGCAGACCCCTGCGGTTGATCGGTAGAATTTCATCCGCATTTCAACCGCACTTCAACCGAGGCCTGGAATGTCTGACGTAGCTAGCTGTACGATGTGCACATAACACACACACACACATACACACACGCGCAAACAGGCCCTGGCACGCAAGAAAACACTTGCACACCTGTCCTTGAACCAGCCGGTGCAGGTCTCGTTGTCGTGGGTGCCTGGGTAGCAGTAGCTGTTGTCGTAGTGCATGTGCGGCAGGTGCACGTTTCCTGGCCCACCTCCCCAGGCAAACTGCAGCACCACCATGCCGGGAGCGCCGATGCTTTCCCTGTGAGGGTTTAGGGTTAGGGTTAGGGTTTAAAGCAAGTCAGCACAGAGGGAAGGAGACATGACATGTGTAAGCGATCCAAAAAAGACGTGAGAAAAGAGGCGATGCTTTCCCTGCCAAAAGCAAGCATGCATGCACACAAGTTTTACCAATAAAGGCCTTCAGTCAAGAGGTGCGACTGCTAGCCCAAGCATGCACAGAGGGGGAGGAGACATGACGAGACAAGAGGTTGAGAAAGAAGCACAGACACAGGAAAGGAGGTGAGGTGTGATTGACAGATTAAAGCAAGGCATGTGAGGCAGGTAAAAATGTATTTAGATTGGTTCCCTAAGCAGAAAGGAGGCGCCGACTCTTGTACGATCCCAGTGACGGGAACCCACAGTGAAATTAGACCAGATCCATTACAAAGGCAACGCGTGATGCAAAAGAAGCAAGTCAGATAGCAATGACAGGTGGACGCGTGGGCGCATGGGTCGTGCACGTGGCCCCCATGAACATGGACACAGCAACTGTAGCACATGCTCATGGCAACACATCCACATGTCCATGGCAAAACGTTTCAGGGTCACGGCAACTCTACCACATGGCATGGCAGTTGTACCAATCAGCCACGGCTACTCTGCCACATGGCCATGGCAACACTTCAGGGCCATGGTTTACCACTTGGCCATGGCAACTCTACCAAACGGCCATGGCAACACTTCCAAACGGCCATGGCAACCCGACCAAACGGCCATGGCAACTCTACCAAACGGCCATGGCAACTCTACAAAACGGCCATGGCAACACTACCAAACGGCCATGGCAACACTACCAAACGGCCATGGCAACCCTGCCAACCTACACCAAATGGCCATGGCAACCCTACCAAACGGCCATGGCAACACTACCAAACGGCCATGGCAACCCTGCCAATCTACACCAAATGGCCATGGCAACTCTACCAAACGGCCATGGCAACTCTACAAAACTACAGCAAATGGCGACTTCACCTGGTGGCGGTAATAACGCCAAAGCCACTACCAGGTGCCCAAACGTACAACAACACACACACACACGCACAAAACGTAACAACGCACAGAGGGGCAAACAGCACCGCACTGTTTTGCCTTGACACATGTGGACGGGGAACTAACAAACTCATGCACGCACACATGTACACAAAAACACGCATGCTCTCATACACGTACCTGGTAAGTGCAAACACGTGCACATGCACACACACATGCTTGCCCGCAGCACACACACACACTTGCCCGCAGCACACACAAACACGCTTGCCTGCAGTACACACACAAACACACACATGCTCTCACACACGTACCTGGTAAGTGGAAAGTTTACATTTTACACTGTAAACTCACACACACACACTTACCTGGTAAGTGCAAACACATGTACAAGCACACACACGCTCGCCCGCAGCACATACACACACACACATACACACACACGCACCTGAGATGCACCACATCAGTTGTGATGACCCCCAAATCCTCGGCCAGAATGGGCACAGCCCCCAGTTTTGCCTTCAGGGCGTCAAACAGCTCAAGCCCAGGCCCCTTCTTCCAGTCTCCCACCATCGCTGTCTCGGCCTTTGCATCTACGCAGTAATAACCTGTGTATGTGTGTACGTGGGTGCGTATGTGTGTGTACGTGTGTGTATGGTGCGTGTGGTTGTGTGTATTTGTGTGCATGCCTGTGTGTGCAGGTGTGTGTATGCACTCAATACTTGTCTCCTACCATCACCGTCTCGGCCTTTGCATCTACGCAGTAGTAACCTGTGCATGTGTGTACGTGGGTGCGTATGTGTGCATATGTGTGTGTATGTGTGTGTATGCATTCGATGCCTCCTACCATCGCCGTCTCGGCCTTTGCATCTACACAGTAATCGCCTGCATGTGTGTGTGTGTGTTGTGTGTGTGCTATTCTGACTGTGAGTACATTGGTGTGTGTATGTCTATTTGCGTGCGTGTGCATGTGCGAGTGTATTGACTGCATATATTAAGTGCAATGTTTATAGAGCTAATCTCCCGAGCCTCTTGCAAATACAGGCACATTACCCAATGACACAAGCATGCACACGCACATGCGGACAAATACACACTAAAAACATAACAATGCACGCATCACGTATGCATGCACATGTTCATATACACTCACATGTTCACCCCCCTAGAGGCTAAAAACAAACAACACAGCAGGCTACAGACACAGACACACAGACACACAGACACAGACACAGACACACAGACACACAGACACACAGACAAACACACAGACACACAGACACAGGCACAGACACAATAGCCGTAAACCTAGCAAAGCCACGGAATGGTTGATTTTCTTGGTGTGTGAGTGTCACTGTATACATGGTAGTCATGTGTACGGATACGATTAGCTTGCTCTGTATTGCTCCTATCCTCTGCTTTCCTCCTTTCATATTTAGGGTTGGCCAGAACCGTATATATACACCGTATATGACCGTATACTTGGTGATTTCCCTGCCAGAAATACCGTATATACACTGTGTGTATAAATGGTTCTGGCCAACCCTATTTATAGTGCACACGTGTGCATGCAGCAGTCAGGTGAACAGGCACGCTCAATTGCTCGACCCCCAGCGCACACTCTGTCATAGCCACTAATTTGTTGTCATAGCGAGTCTGGTCAGGCATTTCAAATGCGCGTTACATACTGAAGTGTTGGTACTCTCTTTCTTAGGCGCCTGACACACACACACACGCACACACACGCACACACACACACACACACAAAGCATCGAAAGTGGTCGATGCCAGTCTGGTCATACCACCCTAACAGATGGCCCACAACGGTATGCAGGCATCTCAATTGTTAAACCCTCAACACACGCACCCACACCCCCTCTCCCACACAAACACACGCACACACACATACACACACCTGCAAAGCCACGGAAGTGGTCGATGCGAGTCTCGTCGTACAGTTCAAATGCACGGCCCAGACGGGAAGCCCACCATGCAAATCCCTCCTTCCGGTGAGCATCCCATTTGTACAATGGGCTGCCCCACAATTGACCTGAGTCAAGGAGTTAGAGAATATGTGTGTGTGTGTGTGTGCGCGCACGTCACTTGCGTAATGTGAGTGGCGTGCATCCCTTTTGTACAATGAACTGCCCTATACAATTGACCTGAGTCAAGGAGTTAAGAGAGCGCGCGTGTGTGTGTGTATGTGTGTGTGTGTGTGTGAGTGTGTGTGATTGCCACTTGCATGATGTGTGTGGTGTGCAACCCATTTGTGCAGTGGGCTCCATTTGTGCAGTGAGCACGGGTGCGGAATACAATGTATGTATTCCACTTCTGCAGGGGGTTGCATCAAAGGTGATGAAGGTCTGCAGAGCGTGCAGCAGCCCAATACAGCAGCAGGCTGCCTCACACAGTTGAATTATTAAGACGTGGGAATGCTTGCGTGCGCGTTTGTGTGTGTGTGTCTGTGTGTGTGTGCCTGTGTGTGTATGTGTGCGTGTATTGCACTCATGCATACATGCGCACATGTCACACACACATACTCATAAATACACACACATTCACACTCGCACACACACATGCACTCACATACACAAGCACACACACACCTGTCTCAGAGAACGCATCAGGGGGGACACCACTGACGCTGGCAGGGAAACCGGAGGGCCCCAATTCAAACAGGCCTTGGTGGGCCCACACGTCCACTGAGTGACCGCCCACGTAGATGGGCATGTCACCGATGATCTTAATGCCCAAGTCGTTGGCGTATGCCTGGAAGGAGCAGCATTGGTATTGGTGAAGTGGGGGCAGGAGAGGGAGTGTGAGCGCAGAGGGTCAGTGTGTGCGTGTGTGTGTGTTGCGTGTGTGTTGCGTGTGTGCATGTGTACGTGTGCGTGCGTGCGCACGCACACGTGTTTTGTGACTTAACACGTGAACTCACGCTCTGCAGTAAGTTGGCATATGCCTGGAGGGAGCAGCATTTCAGTACACCGGCAGGGGTAGTGCGAGGCTGGACTATGTGAGAGGGGGAGAGTGCGCAGGATCAGCTGGTGCGTGTGCGTGTGTGTGTTGCGTGTGTGCGCGCCTCTGTGTGTACATTTGCATGCGTGTGTTTGTTTGTGTGTGTGCACGTGCACGTGTGTGTTTTTGTTTGCACGTGTACCTGTGAGCACACGTACTTTTGAGTTGCAGGAAAAGGGCACTGCTGTTGAAGAGTGAATTAAACCAAGGCCTCTGTTCAAAACAACAAACGACGCCACCACATCACCGCACCCCAAAGGCTGTTGCTCATTAATCACAAACTGCGTGGCCTTATTACGCTTAGGCAGCGACTGCACACACACATACACACACATGCCCACACGCACACACCCCCACACACATGGTTCCAGCCTTGTTGCCAAGGTAACAAACACATGTTTGCTCACCCGCAGGGCCATCCAATGCCTGTCAAATACGCGCACACACACTCATGCACACAGACATGGTTTTAGCCCTGTTGCCAAGGTAAAAAACTCATTCGCTTACCCGCAGGGCCAATCATTGCCTGTCAAATGCATGCGCACACACACACTCACTCACGCACACTCACTCACTCACACACACAGACACACACACATGGTTCAAGCCCTATTGTCAAGGTAAAAAACACATTTGCCTACCCTCAGGGCCATCCATTGCTTGTCAAATACACGTGCACACACACTCACGCACACACACATGATTCAAGCCTCAAGCCCTGATGCCAAGGTAAAAAAATCATTCGCTTACCCGCAGGGCCGTCCATGCTTGTCAAACACACGCGCACACACACTCACACGCACACACACACACATACTTCAAGCCCTGTTGCCAAGGTAAAAAATTGATTCACTTACCCGCAGGGCCATCCATTGCTTGTCAAACAGGAACTGCGTGGCCACAAACTCCTCGATGGCCTGGTGGTGCTCTTTCCTGCACACATAAATGCATGCAGCACACAGGCGAACACTTAGTCAGCCATTTGTGTTGCGTTCTTAATTTGTTTCAACCTCTGTGTCCAAGAAACACAGGCCCTCAGGTTGACAGCACCCAGACCTCACGCGCGCACACAACCGCATATGTATAGACAGCACCCCAGATTTCGCGCACATACAACCGCAAAGGAATGGCGCACCGAAGAAAAATATCTGAGCGGAGGCATACACGCATATTCACTAATATGCACACACACACACTCACCAGTATGCACTCACACTCACCAGTACGCACACACACACTCACCAGTATGCACTCACACTCACCAGTACGCACACACACACTCACCAGTATGCACACACACACTCACTAGTATGCACACACACTCATCGGTATGCACACACACACACTCACCAGTATGCACACACACTCACCGGTATGCACACACACACACACACTCACCAGTATGCACACACACACTCACCAGTATGCACACACACACTCATTAGTATGCACACACACACTCACCGGTATGCACACACATACTCACACGTATGCACGCGCACACACACACACACCTGAAGTCAGCCATGGCCATCTCCTGCCTGAAACGCAGGCCCTCTGGCCAGTCCCACCATGCTTGATTACACAGCACAGGGAGCGTGCGGGCAACACCAAACAGAGCACTGTCCTCGATCCAGGCATGTGACCTGCGTGTTCATTTGTGCGATAGTGTGTGTTTTAGTGAGGTACGTGCAATTGCGTATGTGTGAATGTGCACACATGCATGTGCACGTGTACGTGACTGCATGTGTGTTTGGGTGGTTGTGCGCAAGTATATGTGCATTTATGTGTGAAAGCGTGCGTACATTTGCCAGGGTGAACAAACACTGTGTGCGCATTATGAGCAAGCGTGCGCCGTGTGTGCGTAAATTTATGTGTGTGTGTGTGTGTGTGTGTGTGCAAGCATGCATGCATGCATGCATGCGAGAGATGGATTTCACTCACGTCATTCGTTTCAACTCGTTAGCGACTACACACATAAGCAAGTACGCTACGTACTCAGAATAAACATGCCAAGAATGCACACAGACACAGACAGGCATGCCCACACAACACAAGCACACATCCACTTGTGCCATGCCGTCTCTGATGCCCTTGAACTTTGGGTCACTGAGCAGCAAGCATACTAGACACGCACACACGCAAGCCCACACACATATGCATACATGCATGCGTACTGGTACGCCCACACAACACGCATATATGCATGCATACTGGTATGCTAGACACGCACGCACGCAAGCCCACACACGTACGCATATATGCATGCATACTGGAACGCCCACACAACACACATATATGCATGCATACTGGTACGGTAGATATGCACGCACGCAAGCCCACACACGTACGCATATATGCATGCATACTGGTACGCCCACACAACACACAGACACTCACTTGCGCCATGCAGCCATGTCATCTCTGAGACCCTTGAACTTTGGGTCACTGAGCAGCCGGCTGGATGCTTTGGTCATGAGGGGAAGCTTTACCTCAGCCACCTGCAGATAGAAAAACACGGGCACATGCACACTGAGCCCCTTGAACTTTGGGTCACTGAGCAGCCGGCTGGATGCTTTGGTCATGAGGGGAAGCTTTACCTCAGCCACCTGCAGATAGAAACACACGGGCACATGCACACTGAGCCCCTTGAACTTTGGGTCACTCAGCAGCCGGCTGGATGCTTTGTTTATGAGGGGAAGCTTTACCTCGGCCACCTGCAGACATAAACACAAGGGCACATGCACACTGACCACTGACGCCCTTAACGTTTGACTGTGTTATTTGGTCATGAGGGGACGCCCTACCTCAGCCATCTGCAGATTAAAACACACGTGCATATGCACAGACAAAGACGCGTGCACACCCATGCAGGCAATCCGTGGGGAGGAAGAACACATGCAATTTTTTGTGATTCTAATGCTTACAGCGTTCACATGCTACTGCCCGTAGTGCTGGCTTATCCCTACAATCATGCATACACTCATACATCTATTGTAAACGTATGATATACCAGTGGTATATAAAGATCATGACACCCATCTATATGTATAAATATTGGTATATACATCGGTTCTATACATATGTCAGTATACATATACGCACATCAACAGCATGACGCCAATAAGGACTCGCCATGTCAGCACAAGATCACCAAACTGCCGTGAGAAGAGCGGTGCCAAAAAACGGGGCCTGGCTCAGGGGGGATACCTTGTGAGGAAGCCACGCAAAACTGACACTTTGCGAAAGAGCTGTAACGTTGGAAGCGTTAGGTGCAGTGCCGTCGACGTCAACGCTAGCCAGGGGCATCGCGTCTTTTAGGCCAGCAGGCCACACAAGCACTGTGCCACATTACACATTACTTTCTTCTATTTGGAACAAGCGTTGTTTAGGCGTTGCAGCCATGGTTTCCATATTATGGCATTCTTACATCCCTGGGCATGTCAGATTAGCCATTGCAACTATAATAACGACACAACCTTTAGCAATTTATGCAGTCAGCTGCTGGGAAACGCATTGGCTCACAGCATTATACACAAGAGCATTGTACACAAGCCACACCGCTCGTGTTCTTTTCAAGAGCATTCTCTAAGCCCTCTTGAAGCCAACATAACTATAGCCATAATTACTCGGTACTAAAGTGAATTTCCTTTCCTTGATCAATGTGGGGAGTGACTTTCACTGCCTGCACAGTTCTTCACTTCCATAGCCATTGTTACCACACAACCTTGGACTTTGGGCATGAGATCAAGTCTTGCATACCTTGGGGAAGTCGATGTTAGCCACGGGCACTGGCTTAGGGGCGTCCGCCTTGTCTAACAGGCCCAACGTGATCAGATCTTCAAGGTCGATGGTCAAGGGGTTGCCTGCATAACAACCACACGGTGAAGCATTTGGTAACGTGTGTTTGTGTGTGTGTATATGTGTATATTCTTGTGTGCGTGTGGAGCACGTGATGTGTGTGTGCATGTGTGTGTTTTCTTGTATGCGTGTGGAGCACATGATTGTGTGTGCATATTTCTGTGTGCATGTGGAGCACGTGATTGTGTGTGTATATCCATGTGTGCGTGTGGAGCACATGATTATGTGTGCATATTGCTGTGTGCATGTGGAGCACGTGATTGTGTGTGTGTATATCCTTGTGTGCATGTGGAGCGTATGCTTAAGTGTGTGTATGTGTGTATATTCTTGTGTGTATGGAGCACGTGATTATGTGTGTATATTTTTATGTGCTTGTGGAGCACGTAATTACGTGTGTGTATGTGTGTAAACAGTTTTGTGTGCATTTGATTATAGCATGTTGCAAGTGCTTGTGATGTGAACGTGTGTGTGTGTGCGTGTATGCGTGGGAAGTCTGGATATATTCCGTCAGGTATGGTGGATACACAGTCCTGGCCAAACCTAAACATACAACGCTTGGGGCATGAACACGGTTTTGCCGAACACACACAACACAATTGGTGACGCACACTGTTTAAACCTAGTCAACGCTATTAAAACAATAATAGCCATGTTTATGTCTGCACGATACACATAAGTTGCACACCTGCATTGGAGTCTGTGCCAGAGTAGGGGGAGTAGAACATGGGGTCAGGGGGGACCTGCAGGACGGTGCGTCACGGGTACAGGGAGGTGTGTGTGTGTGTGTGTGTGTGTGTGTGTGTGTGTGTGTGTGTGTGTGCGCGTGTGTGTGCGCGTTTTGGTCAGTGTGTGTATGTATGCCTACATTTATGTGTGCATTTTTATACATTTCTATGCTTGTGTGTGTATTACCAGTGTATATATACTTTCAATAAAATTGCGTGTGTGTGCGCCAATACAGGGGTAAGTTTCAGATAATCAAGGCATACGAGCATTTTTGAATCTGTACCTGTTGAAAATTCCTTTTAAATGACAAGACAGATGCACTCAACCCCACTGCCTTTCCCAGGCAGGGACGCTTACCCCACCATGTTTCCCAGGCAGGGGCGCTTTGCCTCAAGAACATTTGAAATCCGAGCTTTATTTTGCGAGAGGCTATTCTAGCTAGAGCTACAAACATGCAGAACGCTAGCCCAGGAGAGCTAGAGGGGGACGTGCATCTAGGCTTGGCCAGAACCCACACATATGTATGCTTTACAACAGGGATGGGTCATACGGCGTAGGCATTGGGGTTAAATAACTAAATTTTAGCATGAACGGGGACAGGCCGGGAACGTCTCCCAAACCGCCCCTCAAGGCCCCTATGGTGGACAAACAGCTTGGGAGGCTGGCCCTCTCTCGGGGAGGAAGGACACCAAGAGGAAGGGCGTCTTCAATTCCTTCACATGCGCATGCACGTACACATACGCGCGCAAACTCGTACGCACACACACGTATGCCCGCACACACATACTCACGCACAAGTAAACAAAGCACGCATGCACACACGTACGTACACAACCGTATGCATATGCACGCACATATACAATGCACGCACACACGTATGGGCACACACACACACATACGAGCACGCACACACACGCACGAACACGCACGCACGCGCACATGCGCACGCACACACACGTACGCGTGCACACAAGTACCCGCACGCACACACACGTATGCGCGCACACACATACACACGCATAAACCTATACAACGCACGGACACACGTATGCGCATGCACACACACATACACACACACACACATACACGCATGCACACGTACACGCACGCACGCGCACATGCGCACGCGCACACACGTTCCCGCACGCAACGCATACAAGTACGCACACACGTATGCGCACACACATACACAAGTACACAACATTCGCACACACGTACGTACACAACCGTATGAGCACGCACACACACATACGCGCACGCACACACAAGCACATACGCACGCACGCACACACGCAAGCGCGTGCAGCTCAGAGGGCCAAAGGCCCTCACATATGTCGCATTGGGGTAAATTTTTAGATTGTGTGGCCCTAGCATTAGCTCGCATTGGGGTTTATAAACTGGAGTTTTTCAAACCTCAGATTGGATTTTTCAAACCTGCCAAAGCGCGCCTTCACTATGCAGCAGACAGCGTCAAAGTAACACAAACACACTACACACAAACACACATACATACACATACCATGGGCAGGATCTGCCAGCAGCGCAGACCAGCAGAGGCAATCCAATCAACCAGCTTGCGTGCTTGACCTGTAAAAGATTGAGTTTGTGCATACTTTTGTTCATGTGTTTTCATGTTTATTTTTGTGTGTGTGTTTTGTTTTGTGTGTGTGTGTGTGTGTGTGTGTGTGTGTGTGTGTGTGTGTGTGTGTGTGTGTGTGTGTGTGTGTGTGTGTGTGTGCAAAGACGTTTGCGAGATGAAAAGCTGGACGCACACAACAATAATTGAGATGTGCACTTCAGGGTTGACACTTTCTTGCAACCGCATGTGGACACAAGGTGAGAATGCTGCCTCCAAGGTGAGAATGCTGCCTCCAAGGTGAGAATGCTGCCTCCAAGGTGAGAATGCTGCCTCTAAGGTGAGAATGCTGCCTCCAAGGTGAGAATGCTGCCTCCAAGGTGAGAATGCTGCCTCCAAGGTGAGAATGCTGCCTCCAAGGTGAGAATGCTGCCTCCAAGGTGAGAATGCTGCCTCCAAGGTGA
>Ga0307947_1001555_pt1 | contig 18177 bp, 20 predicted proteins | sample OrgLakmetagen232_FD_201840 | JGI IMG/M metagenome (GOLD analysis project Ga0307947, IMG submission 201840) | Saline water microbial communities from Organic Lake, Antarctica - #232 | ecosystem: Environmental > Aquatic > Non-marine Saline and Alkaline > Saline | place: Antarctica: Organic Lake...
GGTTCTAGCATTTGTGATAAATGTGAGTGTGGAGAAGTTCAAGATGAGAAGCATGTGCTTTTCTTTTGCAAGTGTGCTGAAGTGTGCGAGCTGCGCATGAGATACAGAGACCTTTTTGAAGGAATGTTTAAGACTCTGCGTGTGTTTGCTCCTTAGAGCTCTGGATTTCTTCCTTTCTTGACTTGTCATCACAGTATCACTGATTTCGAGATCAATGCATTCCTAAATCAAGACTCATACAGACTCCTCAAGTTTGTGTCAGATTTAGTTTCAATTTTCGACACTGGTTGTTTTTGTTTCACCAGCCAATTGTCATCAGCCAGAGACTCGGGCTGTAGGCCATCCTTGTAACCCCTTGTAACCCAACCCTCATGAGTAGCCAGTTCTAAGCCATAAAGCCTGAAGTTTTCTTGGTTCCCATTAATACTCCCCTCTCTTTGTGGTGGAAGGACCTTCCGACACCAGGTACTACCAAGTATGCCTCATTTCCCTTGATCAATCTGAGGGGAAACAGTTTTCTCTGCCTGTTTTCATAGGGATTGCACCAATTACATTTCCTGCAATCTTCGTCACAAGATAAAGCTTGAAGCTCTGCAGGGCCGGGATTTTACACGTTTGCATCAACATGAGGAAAAGATATTCACGGGACATCCAAAAAGGTGAATCGTCCCAAGTCACTGGGAGCCGAAACAAGAACCAGATCGTGGCCAGAGTGACAAGCACTTCTGTCACGCAAACAGACCTGGCATTTAAATATTGCGTTTTTGAATTCGATTTAAAAACTTTTGAGGCAGATTAGCAAGCCTCACCCGCCATTGTCTGCGCATGCCACAAATTACTTTCAAGTCCTACTAGCAATACCGACCGGTACCTACCACTCCCTACAGTCAAAGCAGTTTCCTTGGTGTGGACCCCCCACATGTCAAACCCCTCTCATCTCTTCATTTGTACTACAGGGACGGGGAGCAAGATCAGCAGAAAGGGGCTCCGCAGCATCGCCACCTCCTCTTCCATGCACAGAGGCTGTACTCAATACCGCAGCTGCACCACTTCTTTCAACTTGAGCAGCACCGGCATCATCAGCTGCCCTTGAAACCCCAGCTCCTTGCACAGCCCCTCCGTCAGCTAATGCAGCTCCCCCAGCTCCTTGCACAGCTGCTCCATTGTCAGCAGCCCCTACCTCTCCGGCTCCTTGCACAGCTGCTCCATCGTCAGCTGCCCCTACCTCCCCAGCTCCTTGCATGGCCCCTCCATCACTAGCTGCTCCTATCTCCCCAGCACCTTGCATGGCCCCTCCAGCCGCTCCTACATCAGCTGCCGACATAGACACACGCGTGTTGCGTCTTCTGCCTCTGCCACCCTTAATAGTAGCTGCTGCAGCAGGGGGAGGGAGGGCGGCATCTGCAGTGCCTCCTTCACCACTAGCAGTAGCAGGTGCAGTAGCAGGAGTGGCTGCAGCTGCAGCTGACAATGCTCTACGTGGTGGTGCCCGTTTAGCAGGTCTGCTGGAGGGCGGTTTGGTGGCAGCAGAGGTAGAGGCATTAGCAGCAGGGGCGGCTTTTTTTTGTGATGGAGCAGCTGGAGCGGCAGGAGAGGGCTGTTCAACGATGGCTGGCTGTTCAGCAGCAGCTGGTGTTAGGTGCTCCCCTGATGCTGTTGTCGCGGGTTGCTGCTCTCCACCTGCTGGAGCTAGAGCCGCAGCTGCTGCAGCTGCTGCAGCAGAGCGCTTGGTGCCCCTGGAGCGAGCAGGAGGGGGGGGTGGTGGTGGTGGTTTGGGTGGTGGTTTGGGCGGTTGAGGAGGTTGAGGAGGGAGGGGTGGCTGTGGTGGTGCTGCTGCTTCTGGCGATGCTGCAGCTTTGTGCGCACGCTTATTAGCAGCAGGCTTCCTAGCAGCAGCAGCTGTGGCAGCAGGCTTCCTACCAGCAGCAGCCGTAGCTTTGGCAGCGGGCTCCCCCTCCTCCTCTGTACCCCTGCCAGCCTCTGACTCTGCACCCCGCTTTTTTGCAGCGCTCACACTAGCGGCAGCCTTCCTTTCCTGCAAAGGTACCACACCTTGCCCCTGCTGCTGCCCTTTCCTTTTCTTCTGCCCCTGCTGCTTCTGCCCCTGCTGCTTTCGGCCCTGCTGCTGCTTCTGTCCCTGCTTTTGTTGCTGTCCCTGCTGCTGCTCTTGCCCCTGCTGACCCTGTGCAAGCCGTGCAGCAGCCGCTGCTTCCTTCCGCTCCTGTAGCGACTTTCCAGGGGGTTGGCATTGTTGTTGACTTGCCTTGCTCGGCTGCTTGGCCCCTGATGATGATGATGATGATGTGTGTAATCATGTAAGCGTGTGAGTATGTATCAGGAGGGTGATGATGTGTGTCATCATGTAAGCGTGTGAGTATGTATCAGGAGGGGTCAGTGGGTCAGTGGATGGCAGAAGCCTTGCAAAAAACAGAGCTGACAAGAGGTACCCATCATTTCATCAATGATTGACTCCTGCTAGTTTGAGTGTGTGTTTGAAAGTTTATACAACGCTACGCGCACACCCTGAAATAGCAAAGACTTTCATTCTTGGGCGCCACATCACATTTTTTTTCCCAGCACACAAATTCTCCCTCCCCCGCCACATCTTTGGCAGTTTCCTCGTTGCCATCTGTTGCCTCTTGTGAACACATTATTAGAATTGGCCAGAACCACATATGCGGTGTGTGTATACGGTGGTGTGTGTGTGTGCGTGTGTGTGTGTGTGCGCGTGTGTGTGTGTGTGTGTGTGTGTGTGTGTGTGTGTGTGTGTGTGTGTGTGTGTGTGTGTGTGTGCTGACCAACTCTATGTACTTTTGGAGGGGAAATAACCAAATATACGATCATATACGGTGTATGTATACGGTTCTGACCAACCCTATACAGTTTACTTTAAACAATCATATACCTAGTACAATTGTACCAAAATAATAATAATAATTCACGATCTGTCATCTGTCAGCTGATAGCTGCCACGCACCTCCTGCCTCCTCCTCCTCCTCCTCCTCCACGTCTGTGGCCTCTTCATCCTTTTCTGACGCCACCTCTGTGCTCTCAAGAGGGGTAGGGGATGCACCGCTTGCACGACCGCCGCTAGTGCCTCCGCCCCCGGCGCCAGCTAGCACCTCTGTGTGTGTGAATGTGTGAATGTGTGTGTAAATGGTGTATGAGTTGAAAAGTTTAAGGTGGGTTCGTAGTTGTTTACGTGTATAGGCATGTGTATGTTTACAGGAATATGAGCATTATACCGCACCCGCCACCAACATCGGCTAACGCCTATGCATGTGTGTGTGTGTGTATGTGTGTGTGTGCGTGTGTGTGTGTGTGAATGCGTGTGTATATGCTTATGTTTGTGTTTGACACAGTCGTTGTCTTTTTGACCAGCAGGGGCTAGCACCTCTGTGTGGAATTTGTATCTGTGTATGTAAGCTCAGGCAAGCATGTGTGTGACTTTGTGAGTGTGTGTGATTGCGAGCGTGGCTGGATGTGCGAGGTATGCACGGGGACAGTAAGGAGACGAGAATTGCTGTGCTCTTATTTCATCAATTCTTTATTTGCACCGCGGTTGTGTGATAGCCTGTGGTTGCATGTGTGATTAATTCGGTTGTGCTGTGGCGAAAGCCTGTGGACAGCCTGTGGTTGCAGATGTGACTAATTTGGTTGTGACTGCCTGTGATCCTGTGATGTTGCGAAAGCCTACGGTTTCAGATGTGACCGATACCATGCAGACCCATATCATCATATCATGCAAGCTGGAAGAGCGAGCACATGACCCCTCTTTAAAACCACAACCGCCTTGTCATAGACCAGCACCCTCAAATATCTCAAAAGCCATGCACGCAACCTCTGATGTTATGAGTGCCACCACCAATGTCTCATCACCACCAACGACTCACCACCACCAACGACTCACCACCACCAACGTCTCACCACCACCAACGTCTCACCACCACCAACGTTTCATCACCACCAACGTCTCATCACCACCAACGTCTCATCACCACCAACGTCTCATCACCACCAGCGTCTCATCACCACCATCATTCACCTAGTGCAATCTTCCAAGCTTCGCTGGAAGGGGGAGGAGGAGGAGCAGGCTTTGCTTTCGTCGCCGCCCTGCTTGCACGCCCTTTGCGCTCCTTCTTCTTCTTGCCCTCAGCGGCAGAAGCAGCCGTGTCCTGTGCTGTTGTCGCCTCGTCAGTTGCCCCCAAATCTGTTTTTGAGTGAATGGGGTGTGCTAGGAAAGTAAGAATGTGGTCCTTGTCGGCTCCAGACATTGAACTGCGCTTCACTGAGTGCCTACTGTCTTGTCGGCCACCTTGCCTGTTGCTTGAGGGGATTGCAAATAAAGTATAAGAAAGAAGCACCCTTTCATGCTGTGTGGTTTTAAGGTGTGTGCATGGATGTGCATGTCCCCCTGCCTCTTTCTAAGGTTTCATTCAACCCGTCTCAAAGCAACCCTCGTTTTTCCCTTAAAGTACCAAAATCTGAACAACTTGTAAAATACAAATACACCAAAAACAAGTCGGACACATAGCTTATCCACTTGCCTGTGGCTTGCTAGCTGGAATCAGCTCTAGCAAACCATCCCCTGTGTATACACACATACACATACAACCCCAATCACACACGTACACACACACGCTCACACACACAATCTCACCTGAGGCCGTGTTTTCCGATGCCGTCGTGGCTGGTGCTTGCTTGGGAGCGTTGGCATGCAGGAGGGCCTCCATGGCTATGGCCTTGGCTCGAGCCTTCAGCTCCAAGTCTTCCCCCTTCACCTCCTGTTTTGTGTGTATGTGTGTGTGTAAGTGTGTGTGTGTGTGTGCGCGTACGTGCAACTTGAGGCACACCCACAACAAACCCACATGTTGGTAACGTAAGAGTACTGACAAACCCTTTTCTGTAGCTTTCAAACCCTGGTCACACAACGTTGGCACGTGCAGGCACAGAGCACTACCACACGATTTAAAGTGTAGGCACAGAGCACTACCACACAATTTAAAGTGTAGGCACAGAGCACTACCACACGATTTAAAGTGTAGGCACAGAGCACTACCACACGATTTAAAGTGTAGGCACAGAGCACTACTACACGATTTAAAGTGTAGGCACAGAGCACTACCACACGATCTAAAACGTCGGTAAGTATCAGTGAACACGATTAAAATCATAAGTATCAATAAACGTCGGTCATAAGCATCAGTAAACACGATTTAAATCATAAGTAACACGATTAAAAACGTCGGTAAATAGAACGTCAGTGAGCATGTTTTCCGAAGCTTACTATGTTTGCCAAACAACGAGAGCACAGATCTGCTCTACATGAATACAAAGAGAAGAAGCTAATTCCGTTTCATCTCACCCATGCAGACAGCCACAACTTGCGTGCCTGAGCTCATCATGCACAAAATATTACGTAGTTGTGATATACTCACTGCCTCAGAGGAGGCCTCCTTGGCGCTACTGCTGACAGGCCCAGTGTGTGTGTGAGTGTGTGTGCGAGTGTGTGTGTGTGTGAAGCTACAAACCTGCCTTTTAGCCTAACCTTAGCAGCAGCATATTTTAAAAAGCTTACACCAGGGTTCCCTTTTATGAACTTAAGTGTGCACCAAACCAAAGAACTTGAGTGTGCACCAAAGCGGCACTTGAGTGTGCACTAAACCAAAGCGGCACTTGAGTGTGCACCAAAGCGGCACTTTTGTGTGCACTAAACCAAAGCGGCACTTGAGTGTGCACCAAACCAAAGCGGCACTTAAGTGTGCACCAAACCAAAGCGGCACTTGAGCGTGCACCAAAGCGCCACTTGAGCGTGCACTAAACCAAAGCGGCAGGGCTAACAAACGCCCTTTTTCAAGCACGCAAAACGACTGTTACTCTGTTACTCCCTTTGTGGAACAGATAGAGGCACGTGTCAGCAAACACTGACTACTCGCTCGTCATGACTGCACCGACAAATACACAGCAACGGCTGCAGACACACAGACACACACACACATGTACATACAAACACTACTTACACACCCAAACTCACAAACAACCCAAGAGGTTGCACCCTTTGGTCCCCTAACCTTCTCCAGTACCTTAACGCCTTTGCTGCCTTTCTTGCTCTCCCCCTCTTTGGCATGGGCAGCCAGAGGGCTTCCCATCATTGCAGCAACGTGCTCCTGCATTTTCAATGTAGTCAAGAAATGAATCATCATTGTTTGTAGCCTTTCCTTTGCCTACTACTCGCCAAACAAAGCCTTTGCAATCACGACAACACTCTCCTGCATTTGTAAAATGGTTCTAAACAAGCACTGGCCCTTCTGGTCCACAACAGCCTGCTTTATGTTAGAAAATTAGAAGGCATCAATGTATGGGCAACAATGTATACGCAGCAATGTATTGGCAACATTAATTGGGGGGATGGGTGCACTCCTGTACCTAAAAAATAAGCACGTGCGCGGACATTTTTGTTAATGTCACACAGTGTGTGTCGATAGGCAGAGATCTTAAACACGATAAAATGTGGCACAGAGCTGCGGAGAATAATACCACCAATGAATGATACGTACCCAATTTATAGCAGACACAAATGATGAAGCATCACTGTTCCTTCATCATCACTGCACCTTCATCATCACTACATTTTTATCATCACTGCACCTTCAGGCAACAGCACTTAAGCACGCAGCAGGCAAAACCTAACCGTCAACAAGCTGCCAACAGAGCTGTGAGTTGCACAACGCAAAACGAAGACCTACCAAAAAGCAACAGCTTTCACACACACACACACACCTTCAGGCAGCGGCCTTTGCGCAGAAGACGCAGCATGACGGTTGAGATCTGCCGGCAACGTTTGAAGAGCACTGCAGGTGGCGGCATGGCTGCTGTGCTGGCTATGGTCTCCTCCGTAATGCCTTGGTCAGCAGCAGCTGCACCCTCGCCCCCCTCCTGCACACGTTTACACACACAGAGTGTGATTGGGTACAGCTAGAGGGATATGTCGAGTGATTGGCTCAATTTGGCTCATTGGCGCCTCTGTCTGCTGCCATAGCGTACACATCAGTATACCGTACCCTAGCGTACTCATCCCGCACCCCAAATTTCAAAAATACTTAGCAAGATCCCGGACCTTCCCCGCACCCCCAAAATATAGAATTTTGCTCTTCCCGCATCAACCCTGCAGGGCCTTTAGCCCTGTTCAGCACCATTAAGCTTCAAAAACAACCTTAATGAAAGAGAACACCACCTGTGTAAGGGTGCATGCTTGTGTTCGCATGTGAGTTTGCTCTCTGTTCTGCTACTGCCCAGAATCTCAAGACTCGCTTCCTCTTCCTGTAGCCACTATCACTGCTGCTGCTCCTGCTGCTGCTCGTGCGTGCTGATGGTGTTGCTTAGGTGCGGGCAGCCTTGGTGCGTGACCTTGTCTGCCCCACCTGATCATCTTTTAGCTGCTGGGTTGCTCTAACCTGCTCTGCATAAGCAAGCGTTGGTCCTCTTCAACCCCAACGCCCTCCTCCCACTCATCTTTCCACACAGCTTCCCCCTCATGCGTGCCAATGCCCCTGTGCATAACAGCTGTGCCCCTACTGTGTCCCCACAACCAAATTGTGAGACCGTAGCAATTTTTCTTTGGCCTGCCAATCAGCCTTTTGTTGGCTGCCTCCTTCCTCGGCGCTCAGCCCGTTCCGCTTTTGCATGCTAGCTCGGAGGGTTGCCAGCTGCTGCTTGGCTGTCGCCGCAGCTTGCTTTCCGGAATTTCCCATCGGAAGTGGTCAATGCTTGGGCTGGAGCTGCTGCTGCTGAGACTCAGGCTGTCTAGTGCTGTGGGACAGAGGGCGGGGCGGGGGGTATCTCTCGCTGTTCGTGACCGGCAGCGACCCGGAAACGGGTAATTTCACCAACCCCGCACAACCCCGCAGGATCAAAATATAAGTATATTTACATAGTATATATATATATGCAAATATACTGCAGTCACCCCACAGGGCAAAAAACTATATTATGCAGGTTGTTGTCAAAAAGGTACGGTAGACCCTTTTTGCACACGTGCTGAGAATGGAGTTTTTTACACATGTGCTTGAGCATGAAATGTTTGCACACGTGCTTGAGCATGACTTCATGCTTTTGTTACCTCACTCAGTGATCTGTGAGCTAGCAGCTGCACGTTAATGATCTCACTCAGCAATATGTGAGCTAGCAGCTGTGCTGACAGTGCAATTGCTTCCATTGAAGAGAGCCTTCGTCACAAGTACGCATGCGTTGCCCACAATTTACCAGAACAATAGTTATTTGCAAATTGCCCACTTACCGGTTTCTCCTCCTCCTCAGTGCTTTTTCCTTCCTGACCACTGTTCAGCAAGGCTTGGCGCCTCAGACGTTGCTGCACACACAAGAACAAAGTAAATAACAACGCTTGAGGCAAATTACACACATATACACACATTTTTACCAACACAGCAATGGAAACATAGACAAAAGACCAGGAAACAATAGCGCGAGGGGTGAACGGAATGGTGAAAATGATGTGCGCATGAATCTTGCATCCTTTAAGCAAATTCAAAACGAAAAGGGTTGGCCAGAAGCGTACACACACGTTCATGACCGTATGTACATCATATACAAGTATGAATGTATGGCCAGAAAGTGTGTGTGTGGCAATTCACTGCTAAGCACACCGTATGTTTATTATATACAGGTATGTATGTTAGGCCTACCTTGATGTACATCAAATAAAAGTATGTATGAGTGGCCAACCTGAATGTAAAAAGGTCTTTTCACCGGTCTCAAGCATTGTTTGGCGCCTGAATTGCTGCGCTCACACACACATACTCAGAACAGCACTTTAGGTCTTTAGGTGGCTTCCAAAAAAGTCTCCGTACCCAGTCTCCTGCATCTTTTGGCGCTCAAGCGCAACTGCTGCACTCACACACAGAACACCTAGTAGTTTGCAACTCAAGCACCGCTTACACCCCCTTTTAATGGGCAAATACTAATTCATAGGTTACTTCTCTTTTTCACAAATAATGTGCTTCAACCCCTTAAGTATGCGCCGTACATTCATGAAGACAAGCACCTGCGGTCATACTTATCATACTGCGGTCAAACTTATCATACTGCGTCATACTTGTCATACTACGTCATACAAACCATACTGCAGTCATACTTATCATACTGCGTCATAATTATCATACTGAGTCATACTTGGTAGCTCAGAAGAACACACACCCGTACCGCAAAAACGAAAGCAAACACTACCACGCTGCGTCCATTGCCTAGCAAACAAGCTTTATATGTCCACCAAGCTTGCGATGCATCCCACACTCACTCCCAACCCATACCACTTCACAAAGCCGTGAGCGCACACCCACCAAATCGTACACAGTGCTCAGAAAATGAGCTTGATACTGCAGCTATTCTTAAAGGTATCATGACGCTATGCGCCTTCACAGCCCTTCGCAACACACACAAACTCCAACTACATTTCGAAAGACACTTTTGAAGGACATTATGCGTCTTCACAACAACACACACGCACCCGCAGCACGTAGGCTTCCTGGCAGCTCAGGAAGGAGCACGCACTGTCTTGCAAGACGGTGTCCCACTCCCCAAAGCCGTGTGCAAGCACGCCAGCAACGAGCTGGGCATCGTGCTCAGGGGACCACCAGGAGGGCATGTCCGTGACTTTGTTGGGGAGGCCACACTGGGGTGTGTATGGGTGTGTGTGCATGTGTTGGTGTGTGCATGTGTTGGTGTGTGTGTGTTGGTGTGTGTGTGCTGGCGTGTGTGTGTGTGTGTGTGTGTGTGTGAGAGAGAGAGAGAGAGAGAGAGAGAGAGAGTGTGCGTCCAAGAGTCTTGGCATAGAATCCAAGTGCAGGGGAAAGTAGCTTCAGCTTTACACTCAACTTAAAAAAACTGAATTCCTCACATCAGTGCTTGCAAGCATAGAAACCCTGATATCTCACCACTCACCACACATGGTGCTTGCACGCACGGAAACTCTGATTCCTCACAATTGATGCTTGCATATTAAGTCTCTCCACACATCATTACACACTTGCACACTTGCAATCATTATTCCTCTGGTACCTCACAGTGCAAGTGCGTGCGTGCTTCTCCTCTGCACAGTTCTCTGCACGGGCTGGGTGGACCTTTGTCCATTTAGGCTCTTGACCGGCTCAAGGCGTCTGCTCCCCTACAGCGCTAGCAGCACCAAAGCATATTACAGAGAACTAGGGTGCCGCGAGACTGCACACACACACATACACACGCACACACAGTCTTGCGGCGTCTGCCAACCTAAAGTGCTACCACCAGCACCAACAGCAGAAAGAGGGTGGGGTGTCACGACTGCACACACACACACATTCACACACACACAAAACAAACAGGCGCACAAGCACACGCACAGAGTTGCGGCGTCTGCACCCCTAAAATTCTACCATCAGCATCAGAAAACAAAGAAAGGCTCAGTTGGCACGTACCTGCCAAGACAGCCGAGACTGCATACGCATCTACTAAGACAGCTACATCGCTAATGGGCTACTTACTTCTTCTTAATTCTACTTACTAAGACTAACTACATCGCTAACTAAATCGCTAACTACATCGCTAATAATAACTACACCGCTAGCTTGCGCTTGTGACCTCAACCTCATTTTCCAGCAAGTGACTGCACTCTTGAGTCCCTGTTTTGTCCAGTTGGGCTTGAGCAACTGTTGGCCTCCATGCAATGCTGCTCGCAGCACCAAAGCATTTATAGGAGGGCTATGATGCCGAAAGATGGCACACACTCTCTTGCGCACACACACACACACCTGTCCTGTCCAGTTGGGCTTGAGCAACTCTTGGCCTCCATGCAATGCTGCCAGTAGCACCAGGCGTTCTCTGAGCTTTGTTGCCGTAGTTGGTACCAAGGGAGGCGGCTGTGCGTGCAATGTGGGATTGGTGTGTGTATGCGTGTATTGTGGTATGTGTGTGTGTATGTGTGTGTGTGTGTGTGAAAGAGAGAGAGAGAGGGAGAGAGAGAGAGAGAGAGAGAGAGAGAGAGAGAGAGAGAGAGAGAAAGAGAGAGGATAATGGTTGGCTGCAGTGCGAAATTGGCAAAACGAAACCTGTAACCCACAATTACCTGAGTGTCCCCAGGAGCAGGTGCTGATGCGGCGGTGGGTGCTTTCACCACCTGCAGTGCTTGTAAAGGTGGCTGCGATGCGGTCGGTGGTGGTGCCTGAGGCCATGGTGTTGGTGTTGGTGTTGGTGTTGGTGTTGGTGTTGGTGTTGGTGGTGATGGTTATGGAGACGAGGGTGAATGGATGGTATGTGCACATCAGAGGAGCAGCAAAAAGGATACTGCTGCATTACACGCCAAACTCACACACAGTCTAAAAACGTACGCAGATGCACACAAGATATCACACTTTAAATTGTGGTGGTGGTGGTGGTGGTGGTGTTGGTGGTGGTGTTGGTGGTGCTTGAGGGCAAACAATGCAACAGGTACTATACAGATTGCAGCGCTCGTTGTGGTGACGGTGGTAGCAAAGGCAGAAACAAATGAATAGCAAAAAAAACTTACTACCTGCCCCACACACATACACCAAACCCACACAGCCACACAAGCGCGCACACACACACACATACACACACAAACACACAACATACACACCTGAGGTTGGGGTGGCACAGCATCCGGTACACAAGGTGGGCACACTGTGCTGGTGGCTTCATGTGTCTGTGCCGGCTGCTGCTGCGCTCGAGCGCCAACGACAGCTCCAGCATCTGAAGAAGGAGGAGGGGGGGGAGGGACCGCATCTTGTGTGAGCGCCTCACTGGCAGTGGACGAGCCAGAGGGCTGACCCGCTTCCTGCATGACCACGTCATGTGGTCCGTCGTTACGCGCTGCTGCGTCTTGCACTCTGTCCTGCAGCACGGAAGTGCCCAAAGCCCCGTCTGCGTGTGCCGTCACTGCGTCCTGAGACCCCTGTTGACGCACTGCTGCGTCTTGCACCCTGTCCTGAAGCCCGGAAGTGCCCAAAGCGCTGCCTGCGTGTGCCTTTGCTGCGTCTTGTGGACCCACTTGGCACGTTGCTGTGTCTTGCACCCCCCCCTCCAGCATCGCATTAGTTTGCCTACACTCAAATGTGAACACACTGAGCTGCTGCTGCTGCTGCTTTACTTGGTGGTCCAGAGCACACTGAAGCTGCTCTGCGTGCTGCGGTCCCGCCTGATTCTCCCCTCCATGCTGTTGCGGCTCAGCCTGGTGCCCCCCCACCCCCTGCTGCTGCTGCTGCTCCTGCTGCTGCGGCTGTTCTAGCGCAACACCAGGCTGCTGCTGCTGTTGCTGCAGCTGCTGTTGTTCTAGCGTAACACCAGGCTGCTGCTGCTGCTGCTGCTGCTGCTGTTCTAGCGTAACGCCAGGCTGCTGCTGCTGCTGCTGTTGTTCTAGCATAACACCAGGCTGCTGCTGCTGCTGCTGCTCGTTGTTAGCAGGGGGTAGGAGGGTCTGAGCAGGGTCAGGGCTGAGTGCTAAGGAGCTGCTCTTGACACCCTGCACAGAGGAGCCGGGGATTTCATCGTGCGGTGGCTCATCGTCTTCTGTCGCACTCTCATCCTTCGCGTCCTCCTCCGCGATACCCCCCTCAGAACACGCTGCTGCTCCTGCTGCTGCTGTAGATGGTGCCACTGCTCCTTCTCCTGCTGCGTCCTCCAGCGTCCCGTCTTCATCTGGTGCTTTGCATGGCGCTGCTCCAACTGCTGCTCCTCCGGGCGCCGATGGCACAGCTGCTGTTGAAGCAGTTGCGGCTGCTGCAGTAGCGCTGGGAGCGGGACTGGGATTACTCCTGATGCCTTGATTGGTCTGACGATCACTACGCCTCTCGTCCCCAGCCTTCTTTTGTCCCCCACCTCCCTGCACGCACACATACACACATATATGCACACAGAAGGAGACCAGGGTTGAGAGGAGCGTGAGATATGGCTTCACCACCTGATGGCTTTTGCAGACCTTTTAACAGATCAGCGGTCTGAAATGCAACATTTAAAAGTAAGTTAGGTTTTGCTTTTTAATGATGAGGCTGTTTGGGGGGGTGTATGTGTTGTGCCTTGCTGCAGGCAGCAACGCGATCTGCTCACTGTTCATATAGAACAAAATCGCTGCCAACCTGATTCAACAGATACAATGCACGGGGCATCCAAGTTGCATAATGCTGTATTGTCCACTCTTGCCTACAAATCAGCCAACGACGATCAGCAATTTCTCCAACAGCTGCACTTGCAACTAGCATGGCGTGGATCAAAAGCATCCCTATCGCTTTCTTTCAGTCCATAATGCTCTGCACTGAAACTTCTGGTCAGACTGGCAGCATTTATATTTAGGTGTTTGTAGTATGAAACAGAAAGGCCAAGCTCTGTCCTGAACATGAACTCCGAGATGGTCAAACTGGCAGCATTTTTCTTTTGGTGTTTGTAGTATGGAATAAAAGGGCGCGTCAGCTTGTCGACAGTAGATAAGTCCTCCGCTATAAAGTATAACACTGTCCTTAACATGAACTGATGGAAGGGCCAAGCCCTGTCCTGAACATGAACTGATAAAAGAGCCAAGCTTTGTCCTGAACATGAATTGAACTTCATGCAGCAATGAAATGCCTTTGCTTACCTCCATTTGGTCCACTGGCACGTGCCTATACGCTTCCTATATATCTAACCCCTTAATTCATGCACTTCTTTCGCCGCGCCACACACACCGCACAAGTACAGGCGAGCTGGTGCGTGCCGTAACTTGTGCATTTCCTGTACTTTTCTCACCTCCTGGCTCTCACGCTTCTTCCGCCGCGCCATACACACCGCACACGGACAGGTGGGCTGGTGCGTGCCGTAGCTGCCCCTCTGCTTGCGTGACAGTACCCCACCCTCCTCAGTGCCATCCGTCCCTTGTCCAGGCCGTTTCCTCTTAGCGGCTGCAGACTCTGCAAGGTCGTCACACGTTAAAAGGCCACTGTGGCACTGTAAATTTGGAGTAAACACTTCAGCTGCAGACGCTGCAAGGTCGTCACACGTGAAAGGCCACTGTGGCATTGTACAATTGGAGTAAACACTTCAGCTGCAGACTCTGCAAGGTCGTCACACGTGGAAGTCCACTGTGACATTGTTCAATTGGAGTTAACACTTCAGCTGCAGACTCTGCAAGGTCGTCACACGTGGAAGGCCACTGTGGCATTGTACAATTGGAGTAAACACTTCATAGTTGCTCTTGTTTGTGACGAGTGTTTTGCAGCTTATTCTTCTACACAACGTACGTCGTTACTATGTTCCACTTCCAGTTATTGCAACATCTTGTCACTGCGGTGTTACTACGTTCCACTTCCATTTATTGCAACATCTGCTGTTCTCTTTCAATTGCTGCATGAGACAAAGCAGCTTCTTGACCAGAGCACCATAACCACAGGAGAACAGGGTAGAGAATGAACATGGCAGAAGGCGCACCTCCCTCATGCTAGTACAAGAGAGCCAGCCAATCCTGGGCCTGATCAAAAAAATGTAAAAAACTACGCAGGCAGTGAATAACTACTCCCCACATTAATAGGGAAAAGGAGTCACTTTTGTACCGGGTGCCGTAAAACTCCTCCACCAAATCAACAAGCAGTTGGTTTTTTTCACAGACTTGTGAAAAGGAGGGCATAGCACACACCCTCTTCCAGCTGGCAAATGCCCAAACGGGAGCCTCTCATAAGCTTATCACACACACATATACACACACACACACACACACTTCACGAGCCCCCACATCCACAAGCTTACCGCGTGAAGCCTATCAGACTGCGCACCGTACCTTCCTTCAGCTGATGCATGAGGGCCAGCAGTTTATCACACACACATACACACACACTTTACGAGCCTCCACATCCACAAGCTTATTATATGAAGCCTATTCAACTGCACATCGTACCTTCCTCCAGCTGATGCATGAGGGCCAGCAGCTTATCACGCACACATATGCACACACACTTCACGAGCTTACTGCATGAAGCCTATCAGACTGCGCACCGTACCTTCCTCCAGCTGATGCATGAGGGCTAGCAGCTCCAGCACGGTGCCATGCAGTGCGCCATCATTCTTTGCCTGTAAGCTGAGGAAGCCGTGCCTGACTTTGTCCCACACCCCTGCTACGTCTTGGGCTGATGCCCAAGCGCGAGAGGGAGGGAGGTTGTCCAGTGCCTGAAAAATAAGAAAAAAATTAAGAATAAGAATAATAAGAAGAATAAGGAGTACAATGTGTACGAAGGGCAATGATGATGATGATCTTGCCCCTCGTGCTTGCTGCGTTTGTAAGCTGATGTCCAAGCATGACATGGAGGGAGGCTCTTCAGCACCTGAGCAGCGTGACTGCAATGTATGAAAGTGCAATGTATGACAGTGCAATGTATGAAAGTGCAATGTATGAACGTGCAGTGTTTGAAAGTGCAATGTACGAAAGTGCAATGTACTCAGTGCAATGGATGCAGGAGTGCAATGTACTCAGTGCAATGTACTTAGTGCAGTGTATGAACCTGAGCAGCATGACTGCAATGTATGAAAGTGCAATGTACTCAGTGCAGTGTATGAACGTGCAATGTACTCAGTGCAATGGATGCAGTTTTGCCCCCTACGCCTGCTGCGTTCATGCCTAGAGCCAGGCATGGGAAGCAGCGTTTAAAACATACACACAACCCTCTTTTTTAACAATGCCCTGTGCATCATGTTAAAAAGTCACATTTCTGCCCGTTTACCTGACCTGTGCATCATGTTTAAAAGTCACATTTCTGCCCATTTACCTGACCTGTGCATCATGTTTAAAAGTCACATTTCTGCCCGTTTACCTGACCTGTGCATCATGTTTAAAAGTCACATGTCTGCCCATTTGCCTGACCAACACGAAGCAACACATGCCCATGCCCATGCCCATGCCCATGCCCATGCCCATGCCCATTACCCAGCACCGATCCACGCATTACCCTCTCTTCAGCACACAAGCACACACTTGTAGCACGCTGTCTGAAAGTACACACATACACACATACACACACACCCCTGCAGCATGTTGTCTGAAAGTACACACATATACACAAGCACACCCCTGTAGCACGCGGTCTGAAATTACACACTTATACACACACATACACACACCTGCAGCATGTTGTCTGAAAGTACACACATATACACACATACACACATACACACACACCTGCAGCATGTTGTCTGGAAGCTCCAGTGCCTGGCGCACAATCTTGAGGCCTGAGGCAGCAGTGCACTGAAATGCAGGAGGGCCTGTGGCAACTAAAGCTCCGGCTGGTACTGCCGCTGCTGCTGCTGATGCTTGTGCTGGTGCTGGTGGTACTGCTGCTGCTGCTACTGCTGCTTGCGATAGTGCTAACTCTGCAGGAGCTGATGCTGTTGGTGCTGCTGCGGCTTGTGCCCCTGCTCCTGTTGGCACCTTTGTCTCTCCTGTGACGGCAGTGCACGTTTCTTTAGAAGGAGCAGATGGTGCTGGGAAGGCAGTATCTTCTTGCTTGACGAGGGGCGCCACTATCTGCGCATCAGCAGTACCGGCCCCAAGGGGAGAAGACGGTGGTGGTGGTAGGGAAGCATGCACCTCTGACTTGCTTGGAGGTGGTAGGGAAGCATGCACCTCTGACTTGCTTGGGGGTGGTAGGGAAGCATGCACCTCTGACTTGCTTGGAGGTGGTAGGGAAGCATGCACCTCTGACTTGCTTGGGGGAGGTGGCAGAAGGGCTGCATGCGCTTCTTGCTTGGCGGGAGGTGGCATTAGAGCAGGAGGGCGTGCACACGCCGGTGGCTTGTTGGCTGGCAGGAGGGTGTGCTGGACCAGGGGCTGGGTTAGGTCGATGTGGGGCGGCAGACCCCACAGCATCAAGGCCTTGACCACGTCCAGTTTGTGCTTGCGCAGCAGCACGCCAGGCTGCAGTGGGTTTGGCACACAACGCATGTCAGGTGTGGGTGCTGTGAACAAATGAGCTTGTGAGCGCCAGCACTGAATTTTCACCCAATTCGCAGTGGCAACCTACTCATACATTAGCTCATACATTAGCTTATGGCTCATGGCTTCCTACTCATGGCTTCCTACTCATACATTAGCTCATGGCTCATGGCTTATGAAAATTGACACATGATGCAATATGAAATGGCCCCTCCACACCTGATTCACGTGATGTTTAGCACCACTCCCTAGGAACATCTCAAAAGAAACTCTGCTTCTTATAGGTGTTTGCAGCCCTTCCCACACAAGACCATAAAACCACACTCTGCAAATCTCCACACAACCAGAATGTTAAAAACACTTTTTGCAACCTTCTCAAACAGAAGTTTGACATGGAGCAAGCAGGTAGTACAAAACAACAACACTTCTGCCCACCAGCTTCCTGAGCTGTTTGGCGCTGATTTGCAGCTCCAGAACACACCCTGCTCTGTATTGCGACTCTACTTGAACAAACCATAAAATAATCAGGCAAAGCTGTTTGGCGCTGTTTTGCAGCTCCAGAACACACCCTGCTCTGTATTGCGACTCTAATTGAACAAACCATACAGTAACCAGGCAAAAGGCATGTCACCCCCGCCCACCTGATTCCTGAGCTGTTTGGCGCCACCCCCCGCAGCTCCAGAGGACACCCTCCGCCTCTTCGCAGCACCTCCCTCTCCAATTTCCTCTTCAGCCTCTGCACTGCCCTCTGCATCCTCACTCATCTCTCCTGCTGCTCGTTTACCCTGCACATATGCAGGAGCACACACGCGCGCAGATGATAAGATTGTATGTACGTGCGTGTAAGCAAATACACATGTACATGCACACACAACGCGTACAACTGACAGCCGGATTTCTACAACACACAAACACGATAAACCTCACCCACTCCATGCTGGGGGGTATAGGCCAGCGAATCCCAACCTTTAGCCTCTACCCCCCAGCACCATCCACGCCAAGCTATACCCTCTGCAAATCCGTATGCACAGCACACACCACCTCCCCTCCCTCCATCAACACCCCCCTACACACAACCCACCTTCCTCTTATCTTGCCCCCCATGCCCCAGCGTAACCCACGCCCGGCTCGCCTTCTTTGCCGCTTGCCTCTTACTCTGTGTCTCTAATCCCACAAACCCGTCGTCCTCCCCCCCTCCGTCCCCCCCCCTTCCTCCTTCCTCA
>Ga0307947_1001557_pt1 | contig 18175 bp, 18 predicted proteins | sample OrgLakmetagen232_FD_201840 | JGI IMG/M metagenome (GOLD analysis project Ga0307947, IMG submission 201840) | Saline water microbial communities from Organic Lake, Antarctica - #232 | ecosystem: Environmental > Aquatic > Non-marine Saline and Alkaline > Saline | place: Antarctica: Organic Lake...
CATACGCTGACGCAGCAATGCACGTTACTAAAATGCAGCGTGAGGTTCATACAGCGTGAGTGCAAAGCAGTACACTGCATGCCATACGCTGACGCAGCAATGCACGTTACTAAAATGCAGCGTGAGGCTCATACAGCTTGAGTGCACAGCAGTACACTGCATGCCATACGCTGACGCAGCAATGCACGTTACTAAAATGCAGCGTGAGGCTCATACAGCGTGAGTGCACAGCAGGCTGTCCTCAAAAACCTAAGCAGGGCAATAGCGTGAGTTCAGCGGATGAGAGGCGGCGACATTAGCTTGAGGTCTGAGGAGAGCGCACTGAACGGAAGCCCAAAGACTAAGAGATGTGTGCAGCTGTAAAGATGCTCACCACTTGGCTAGCATGGCCGTCAAAAACAAGCACGTGGAAATAACTATATAATCATACATACGCGCGCACACACACACACACTAACACACACGCACACACACACACTCACACACACAGTCACATCCCCACACATGCGCACATGCACACAGGCGCGCAAATGAACACACACATACACACACACATGCGTGCGTACTCACACATATCAGTTCATAAATATTCACACCTTTTGTCCTGCAGCAGGGGCAGAAGCGCTTGCAGCACCCCTGCATCTGTCAGCACCTGTGCGTAAGTAAGAGGAGGGGGAGGCCTGGCGTTTGTGTATGTCCTTGGCACGTAACCTTGTCGTGGGTGTGTGCATTTGTGTGTGCATGCGTGCATTCATGCTTGTGTGCACATACGGATGTTTATGTATTTGTGTGTACGTATGTGTTGGCAGGTGCCATGCCTGGCCGTCCGCAGAAAATTGCATAAGCATGCCGGCCATGGACGGCAGGGCATGTGTGTGTGAACATGCATGCATGCACGCAATCTTGTTGCTTCAAGAGCAAACAACACACACACACACACACACACACATCCATACCTGGCAGCCAGAGGTAGACTGCACCAGTGTGCCAACCATGGACAGCAGGGCGTCCAAGAAATCCGTCACGTGCGCCGTATGCTGCCTCTGTTGCTCCTCCTGCTCTCGTGCTCCTAGTGCTGAGTTTGTGCTGGTACTGGTGGCGGCCCCTGGTGTTGATTTGGTGGGTGTGGGAGTGGAGGAGGAGGGGGGAGGAGGGGTGGAGCCTGATGCTATAAAGGCAGCCACAGCCTGTGCGAAGCAAACAGGAAAAAGGAGATGGGTCGAGTTGTACGGGGGGGTGGAAATGGAAGGGTGAGTTGCGTTCACGGGATTTGGACTTGTGATGGTGCAGGGTCAGGAGGATTGAGCTCGTGAGAACAAGGATGGGCTTAGGGTGTAGGGTCTTAGGGTGGGTTTTAGTTCGTAGGGTATAGGGTATAGGGTATAGGGGGCAGACGTAGGGTTGGCCAGAAGGTCGTCCCCACGCCAAAGTCACCCCAAACAGTGCCAATAAGCTATTCACCCAATTCAAAGCCCCCTGTACCTCAACTGAATGCAAGGTACTTGATGTTATATCTAAACCATTGACATTTGCTGGAAATTCGGCATTCTGGGGGGCTGTGTGGGGCCCGGTGCGTGTTTTGCACCCACTTTGGCAGGGATAAGGTGCATTTCTAAAGTTGCCCTGATCTACCTCTGCTTCAGGATATAAGCATTATAAATGTTATATAACAATGCTGCAATGTCGAATTTGGGGCAGGGGTACTGGGAATGCCGGCGAGTGGGAGGCACTCACACAAGGGACACAGGGGGAAAAGACAAATTTCGAGCATGCCACCCACTGGGTCTTTTTGCTTTCTTTGAGGCATGTAAAGCTATTCAACGCATGTCTCAGGTCCCAGGATTGTGAAATGCATGGGGAGATATGGCTATTTTAGGCTTGTTTGCACTGTTTGGCCGGGGAGGGGTGGGGGGTTTGCATTGGGACGACCAGAACCAGATATGGTGTACATACGGTATTTTTGGCAGGGAAATCACCAAATATACAGTCATATACTGTGCGTAAATACCAGGGATGTGTCATACAGCGTATTCGTATATTACGCCGTACCGTATTGAACGCGTACTTTACTGTATTGAACAAATTGGCCATATTACACGATTGCAAACTTTTCCGGTTTTGGCGGGTTTTGCTAGGTTTTGGCCTTTTCAGGCAATTTCTGCCCCAACACTGGCCTTTCAGTGAGCTCCCAATGCTGTTATATTAGTAACATACAATATAATGGAAAAGAATTGGAAACATTTTGGGTGATTTTGGGGCAAGCTAGGTCTATTCTTGGGTCGAAATCGGCACACCCAAACCACAGTACGATCGTATTACAGCGTATTTTGTTATGACACGTAATTTACCGTATTGAATTTCCCAAATGACCGTATGACACATCCCTGATATATACGGTTCTGATATTCCTACGTGTACAAGATTTGCATGCATAAGCTCAAACACTCACTACGTGCAGCGACCAAGCAACCTGATGCTTTGGCCCAGAGATGAGCATGCATGCACATGTGTGACACGCGCTGCCCAACAGTGCACAACAGACGTACAGGTGCAAGCAGGTTGCGTGCACATGCACACCACAAAAACACACACAGGCACACACGCACACACACATATTACAACACACACTCACCTTGTGTAGCAGTACGGACATCAATCCGCTGCCCTGACCGGAACCCCCACTGATGCCGCCAATCACAGCAGTGTAGCGCGAGCGATCCTGTGTATGTATGTGTGTGTGTTTGAGTGTGTATGTGTGTGTGCGTGTTTGTGGGTGTGTTTGTGTGTGTGTATATGTGTGTGTTTGTTTATGTTTGTGTGTGTGCGCGCGCAGTGTTGATGACAGGTGCTTTTTTGAAATGTTCACCTAATAGAAATTAGAGCACATATCATTTTTTAGTGTGTGTGTGTGTTTGTGTGTGTGTGTGTGTGTGTTTGTGTGTGTGCGCGCGCGCACAGTGTTGATTACAGGTGCTTTTTTGAAATGTGCACCTAATAGAAATTAGAGCACATACCATTTTTTCATGTGTGTGTGCGTGTGTGCGTGTGTGCGTGTGTGCGTGTGTGTGTGTGTGTGTGTGTGCGTGTTTGTGTGTGTGTTTGTGTGTGCGCGCGCACAGTGTTGATGACTGGTGCTTTTTTGAAATGTGCACCTAATAGAAATTAGAGCACACATCATTTTTCAGTGTGTGTGTTTGTGTGTGTATGTGCGTATGCGTGCGCGTACAGTGTTGATGACAAGTGCTTTTTTGGAAAGGTGCACTGTAATACAAATTATAGCACGTATCATTTTTCAGTGTGTGTGTGTGTGAGAGCTGTTGCAACAAAAATATTCAGTTCAAGAATGCGCACGTGTCGACTGCAACAAGGTTAAGTGCGTCTGGAATGTTCAGATGAGCTTGTGTCAATTCATTACGTGCGTGTTCAGATGAGCATGTGTCAATGTACTACGTGTGAGCTAGCAAGGCAGGCCAGAGACAGACGTGTCTTCATAAATAAACACATACAGCCAGACACAGGAACGGAAAATTTGACAACTCATGTGTTCCTGCGTTTCTTATCTGTCCATGTGTTGCTTGCAAAGAAAAAGTGACAACTCGTGTGTTCCTGCGTTTCTTATCCGTCCATGTGTTATTTGCAAAGAAAAAGTGACAACTTATGTGTTCCTGCAATTCTTATTCGTCCATGTGTTGCTTGCAAAACCGGATCATGTGCGTTGCTGACGTGCATGGTTACAAAAACGAGGGGCGAGTAAACACAAGTGACGCACTGAGCTGTGAATAGGGCACGTGTCATACCTGCACTTGCACGGCTGAGTACACACCAAGCGCACACCACACACGCAACCCACCTGCACATGCACGACCTGCAAGCGCTCGACCACGCACACACCACACACACAACACACGTACACATACACGACCAGCAAGCGCTCGGCCACGCACACACCACACACAACCCACCTGCACTTGCACGACCAGCAAGCACTCGACCACGCACACACCACACGCAACCCACCTGCACTTGCACGGCAAGCAAGCGCTCGACCACGCACACACCACACACGCAACCCACCTGCACTTGCACAGCCAGCAAGCGCTCGACCACGCACACACCACACGCAACCCACCTGCACATGCATAGCCAGCAAGCGCTCGACCACGCACACACCACACACGTAACCCACTTGCACTTGCACGACTAGCAAGCGCTTGGCCACGCACACTCATGCAACCCACCTGCACTTGCACGACAAGCAAGCGCTCGGCCAGGCACACACCACACGCAACCCACCTGCACTTGCACAGCCAACACGCGCACGGCCAGGGCACGCAAGCCCTCTAGGCCTGGGAGGTCAGCCTGCACAAGAGCTGCAAGCTCTGAGATCATCTCTGGCTCGGCCGCGTACAAGCTGGCCATGGCCTCTGCATATGCGTTGCACAATCAAGCGACGTAGCATGGTTGCAGAGTAACATTAAACGCTGTAAGCGTGGGTATGGGTGCCTAGGCTTACCAGGTTGTTCAAACCATTTGGGACGATATGGCAAAGTACTGAACGCGTTATGGTTGTGTGGTGTGCGATGGTATCGACATTTAGAGTGGCGGGGGCGAGCAAAGCAGATACAAAGGAAATTGTGAATCTGATCACCTTTATACCTAAGACAGTCAGGGTAAACTCAACAGATTTAGTTCAAGCGCACACAAGATGCACATGCCTGGAGAAGGGGTAGACTGCGCAAACACAACAAATGCCATGAGGCGGGTGTGCACAAGCAGGCGGCGGCCCTCCAAGCTTCCAAAGCTGCGTGCCTGTCGGATCTTGCTCAGCAGGCTGAACCTGAACAAGTACGAAGTATGAATGGATTTCAAGAGCGTTACTGAAGTGGCGGGCGTTAGGAATGGTTCAAGAGTATTCATGAAAAGGGGAGCGTGCCATCGGACGCTGCATGCCTGCAGGAACTTACTCAGCAGGCTGAACCTGAACAAGAAAAGCCAGAACAAGTATCCATGACCAGAACAAGTATCAATGGCCAGAGAGGGATTGGAGCTACCTAAGAGGAAAGTGTGTTTGAAGCTGTGTGCCTGCCAGGATCTTGCGTGGCAATCAAAGAGTGCAGAACATGAAATCACAGTAGAGAGAGGCCAGTTTAGAGGAACAGTTACTTCTAAAGAATGCAGGCTCGCTCAAATTTGCCTTTTTGAGCAGGGAAAGCAAGGCACAGACTCTGTTCTTTAGCAGAACAGGAGGCAGGAACGAGCTCGCTACTCTCATCACGCTGATACTAAGGAGAGTGATACAAAAAGTCTCTATTAGGTACTTGAGCGTGCAAACCACCTTGAACACACGCAGCCAACCTCTCTCTCTCTCTCTCTCTCACACACACACACACATACACACACATATATACAACATAATAACACAGTCACACACACCTGTGCTGCTCTTCCACGTTGAAGCGCTGCACCAAGTCTGCAAGGATGGCGTGGTCGCTCTGTGGCAGCTTGTCCAGGCTCGGCACAACGATGCTGACCTTACCCCCCGCGTTGGCAGGGGCTGCAGCACCAGAGGGGGCCTGGGCGTCTGTGCTGCTGTACTCTCGGAAGAACTCGAATTTGAGCGTGGTGGCTTTGGCCAGGCTCTGTGGGCGTTTGTGTGTCGTGAGTTGTTAGGTGGCTTTGGCCCAGGGTTGACACTTGGCCGTGCATGCCAAATGCTAAAGGAGAGCCTGGCATTGGCGCACGACGGCTTTCTCAAGTGGGCTCTGGATAAGTTTGTGTGTGCCAATAGGTAACCTACGCATGGCTTGAAGGTACCACTGGGTGCTGGAGCTGTGATTGCTCCAAACATGCCCAAAACATACAACATTCCCAAACTAGAGACGCCTACAGGTACTTTTGCAGTTAATTACGTATGCATGTGTGTGTGTGTGTGTGTGCGCGTCATAGTAGGGGCAAATGCGTCGAGGTGGAACTAGGCAACCACGTCCCGTTTCTGGTTTGCAATGCATAGTTCCAGGATTTTTTTGGTGCATAGAAAAGGACTTGTGTTATTGCATGCACAACATTCGTGGAACGTTCCCAACACCCACCTGTTGAATGGCATGCTGATCCCCAGACACGCAAGCTAGCAGATCCAGGCCCTGCAAAGCAAAACACGTCATGGATTGGTTGGACAGGCACGAGTGTGGAGTTTATTCTTTAGGTAAACAGATACACCATCCACCCAGTCCCTCACCTCCTCCTTTCCTCCCCAGCCCTGCGCCAGCACATTGAGGCGAGCATTGAGCTCCTTGTACCCTTGCCACCGGATGTGCGCGTGGTGCGTCTTTTTCAGGAAGGACACGAGGGCCTGCAACGCTGCTGCTGCCACCTCCGCAGGGGGTGCAGCAAGAAGGCCGGCCAGGTGCTGTGTGTGTTTGTGAAAGGTGTACTTTATTGCGTGAGCTGTGTTTGGGGAAAAAAGAAAGCCTGTTTTGGTCCCTGACCTGCCTTCCCATAATCATCCCCTCACCCCTACCTCGTAGGAAGTATATACATGCTTGTTGCTGCAGTTCTCCAGCAGCACTGAGGTCACGCGTAGCACTTGCAGGCAGGCCTGCACCGGGAATGGCGGATCTGCAGGCCACCGGGCTGCATCCTTGAGTTGCAGGTCCTGGCGTGGCTTAATATATTCGGTGAAAAATTCATCAAACCGGTTCAGCAGCGGGATCCAGTGGTAGAAGTCGCCCTGTACATGCAGGAAGAGGGAAGGAGAGTTCGTTTGGTGCAAACCAATTTTGCCCCGATTTTGATCATTGCAAAAGAGCCATGGTTTACCTGATAAAAGCATTGTGGTGTGCTGCAGCAGGGGAGGAGAGGAAGGAGAGACAGAGCACAATAATCCGCATGAGACGCGCACCTTGTCGTACTCCCAGTGATAACTTGCTAGAGCCTGCTCAAAGGCAGGGCTGTCTAAAGGCAGCTGTATGACCCTGTTAATGTATGCTTGGATGCTGGGGGGCTGCTCCGAAGGGAAAGAAGGGAAAGAAGGAAGCAAGGGTTTAGCTAGTGACACGAAAGGAGTGCAATTGCCAGCATTTCATAGTAAACCAAACATCTTCCCAAACTCACCACCTCATACCCCCTCTTGGCCTTCATTTTAACCATGAGGCTTGGTGGCTTCCCGGCCAGAGACTAGAACTGAGAGAGCCACTCAATCTGCCATGCGCTAAAATTTACTCAAGAGAAAATATTATAAATTGTGATGAAATGCAAACAAAAACTGTCTGGGCAAAACTGGGACAAAAAAAGGTGCGACAGCCTGCACACCTGCGATTTGTACGTATTTAACACCAAACCAAGGAAAAGAACGCTCATCATCGCCTCCGGATCATACTTAATAATAACGGTTCCCATAGCAGGCCACATTCGTCAAAATTTTTTTTGTGCGATCTTTTTCTCGTTATACCCAGTTATACCAATCAAATTTTGAGCCAGACTTCACAGCCCCAGATTACAACTTTCCTCAATTCTTTGTAGCATGGGTGTTTTAAGCTTATTGACACGCACGGCGACTGCGATCGTGTCAACTGCTATTACCATCCCCTCTTTGCTCATCACCAGCATTCTCACGCTCACGTCCGCCATCCTGCAGGTGTGTCATGTCAGTCTGTAGTGCGTGCGTACCTCCATATGCATTACGTATCGGCTTTCCTTCCATTTCTCCTCGTTTGCTGCAGTTTTTGGTCTGGCTTGGCTCTAGAGTTGCTTCTCTCTTGGTGGCGGCCCCTGGACGCCTTGCAGCCCTTGTCGTCCAGCTGCTGTTCATCCCTGTTAGGGCCGCCAGCGCCGTTCTCACCACAATCATCGCAGCACCTGCAAACACACTTTCAGCAGCGGTGTCTTTACCGGCCAGGTGTGGCATCACAACTGATAATCGCTGCCAAACAAAAGTGTGTATTGACAGCAGGCCAAGATAAATTAACAAGGTTTAAAAGAGCATGGGTGTTTACGCGAATGATTTAAGAGGGAGGCAATTGAGGTCCAAAATGGACATGTTCTTATAATGCTCTTCGGCACATATGGCTCATTCTAGATGAGAGAAGTCAGCCCATGGATGTGGAGCTGGAGCTTGCCTTTTTTGCCGCGCATGCTGGATTTGCTGTGGCGTGAACCTCAACGTCTGCTGCCATAATCTTCATAATAGATCACCTACTGCACCAAATTCAGTGACATTTGGTGTTTAGGAGTCCTTACAACAAATAACTGTCATTGCAAATAAAATGAAGTATAATGCTGAGTGGTTGGCGAGATAAGTAAACCAATATGCTATTTTCCATGTAAAGAACCGATCTGGGGTTTGGGATTTCTTAAAAATGTTTAGTCCTGTCATCCTGTGCGTAGAGCGACTCAAGTGCATCTGAGCACATGCTGTCATCCTGTACATAGAGCGACTACAGTGAATCTGAGCACATGGTAGCTTATACTGTCAGCTTTAATTTAAAGCTAGATTTGTTCCACTTTGATGAAGTATTGTGCAAGTAGTTGCCCCTTGATTGTTGAAAAGGGCATGTTTGGTCCCCTCCTCTGTGATAATGAAAAACAGCTGACAAATACCCTAGCTGCTTTAGCGCATGCGAATACCTGGATGGACTTTGCTGCACAAACCTTACTTCAACACCGCAACATGTAGGGCACTTGCTAGCCTAATTCGTGGTGCTGGGAATCTGTTGGGCAGCGTAGTGCGTGTGCCCAGCAACTTTGCTTCGCTGCTGATCAAGATGCCAGCCACCATTGTAGCGGCCCTGGTGAGACTGCCAAACTTGGTCGTTACTACAGCCGGTATATGAGGTCAGACAGTTACAAAGCATGTACAACTTGCTTCTTAGCTTGCTTAATGTCAAAGCAAATGTATCGCAAGTGCACAGATATGTGTTCTGGTGGTTTTTATTCGTAATTCTCTCAGAATTAATGTGTGAATGCTTGCACAGCTGATGGCGCTAATTCTTGGCGCTATGTGGACGAGCTGGGGTGCCTTGCGAGCGTTTCCCTGCTTGTTATGTTCTGATCATTCTTGCAGATATAGAGCGAGTTGTTCATCCTTTGTTGGTTCTGCTCTTTTTGGTACAATTTGAAATAATTCTACTTTTCAAATAGCAAGTTAAGAGTTTAAAGGGGAAAGCCCGTGCCGTCAGCTGGGGTTACAGTAGATGTGTCCTTTATAAGTTGAGACCAGCCCACGAATCTAAATCCACACAGAAGCTCATCTTCTTATCCCTGCTTACTGCTTATCCTTCTATCAAGAGAATGACAGATCCCCCAAAGCCCTGCTGACACTTGCAACACCTACCAATCAACACCTCTAGCAGCAGTACTCTCCATTCCTCAGATCCCATCGTATAAAAGAACGTGTGCTAAGTGCAAATTATATATCTTGATAATCTGTTACACTAATTGGTAAGCACTTGAGTAGGTATTGACATTTCTTTCGCTCAAATCTACACTCATATAATCACAGCCCAACCACTTTCTAAAGATTTAGTACCTACCCAACGCCCTGGGCCAATTGGGCAAGTGCGGCTCTACACGGGGGGAGCTTTGGTATTCCTATCAAGCATACTTACCAGTGTCACATAGCCTGCAGCGTGATATTATTAGTCACAGCGGTAATAGCAAGACAGCTCTTTAGGATCCTACTATGTCTCCATGGATATAGGCCGCAGTGAACGGCTGGCTATGCAAGTTCTCCAGACTCGTGAAACAGCTGAAACCAATAAAAATAGGATAACCTCCAGCCAATCATGTGCTGTGCTGGTTGCTTCCATCTCCACAAAAACAACAAAGCAACAAAAGGGCTGCCACATGTGCATGCACACTCCCGGAGTGGAATCCAAAGGGTATACCTTGGAGAAAAGAAATACATGCATACACACTCCCGGAGAGAATCCAAAGGGTATACCTTCGACTTCCATGACCACCGTCCTGCTGTCTACATGAATCAACACCCTTTGTGGGATCTAGGTTAGCACGTAGTTTGGCACCTTAACTCAGGTATCGGTTCATCCCGCATCGCCAGTTCTGCTTACCAAGAATGCATACACATATGCAACAAACCATTGAAGGGGGTGGGTTCTTCGGAGTGACAGAGGGCAACTGAGGGAAACAAGAGCACCTCAGCAGCACCGCCAGCCACCAGCAAATCCACCTTCCCCAGACAACACTTGGCATACTTTGATGTGACATCCACCTTATTGCAATTAGTACATTTGACACTAGAATCAGTTGCACGCCATAAAGGAACAGCATAAAGATATCTGCGCCATTCTTCAAGGAGCTTTCATTAGGATTTAACCACGTAATCCTCTTGGTGTGGGAGAGACCATTTAAAACACTCACACGATGGGCTTTTAAGGAGCTAGGTCTTCATTCTCAAAAAGTGGAAAAGCTTGCCCTTAAGCTCCATGTAATATTCATGCTGCTTGACTTGTCCTTACAGATCGCCCTCATCCGTTTAGTACCGTTAACTGTTACCAACTCTCATCAAGATCCGTTTTCAGACGAAGCCTGTGACCATCCAGATCCTATTCAATCTTCATTCTTAATTCTTGGTGAAGGAGTTTTCTTTGAGGCATCCAAATGTATGAAATATCACATAGGCGCACCGTTCCAGGCCATATAGTGTCAAAAGCAATTCAAGGGAAACTGGTCTCTCAGCATAAGCAGACGTCAGCGGCTGTGCCACAATTGTCATCAAGGCCTGTCATGATACAGTAATTGTCATGAGATCACAAATTAGATCCTGCCGTCAACCACAGCCTCTCTGCAATAACAACAAAAGTGTGGAAGCTAGATATAGCTACCGCTGACACCAAGCTGGCAAGCACGACCCGAAAGAAACGCAGCAAGAAGCTAATGCAAGGAATGGAAAAAAGAAGAAGTCGGTGCTGCTGCTGACTTGCTGTTGCTTTTGGCCGTATACCTCCCAGCAATAATTGAATACAAGAAGCACATCAATCTTGAACTTGCAGAATGTCTGCTGCGTGTACAATTTGAGCGGTGAATCTGAGTGAATGGCACAAACAAAAGCAAAGAAGGAAAACATCAGGATCTCAAGTAGGCCAAGTCCTGGTTTTCACGCAGCATGACACACATTCTTCTACTTCCCTCTCAACTAAATACCAGGAAACTCGCCACTCGCCTGTCAATTGAGCCCAGGAATTTTAAAGGGCCGTCTTATCGTACCTACATCTTGTTATACGTAATTTTTAATAATTTCCCTTTGTTGCAACCCTTTGCCTCGGTATCAGAATGGCCTTCGACGCCTTTGCGTGCTGCGTTGGCACCCTAACCATTGTGGACAGCAACAACCTGTAAGAATTTGCGCTCTATCTATGCTGTTTGTCTGTGGCCTGGAAATGTACGTCCAGAATTTTTCCTGACCCTTGTGCCTTGCACGTATTTTCCTGAAACAAACAAGCGCGTGTGCGCACGCACACACACACACACACACACGCACACACACGCACACACACATACACACATACACACACTCTCACACACACACACACACACACACACACACACACACACACACATACACACACTCTCTCACACACACACACTCACACACACACACACACACACACACACACACACACACACACACACACACACGCGCACGCGACACACAAACACACACACACACGCACATACACAAAACACACGTACACACAAACACTCATGCACATACACATACACACATTATAACAGGTGGGGCAAGTGTGTTGGACAGACGGTAGACCTCTGCCATTCCGAGCACCCAGACCTTGAGCAACAGACTCCCCAGGAGGAGCATGCCAGGTTCAACTTGTTTGACAGCGAATTGCGATCTCCTTCTTCTGGCAAACCTTACAAGAATATGCCTGCACAAATGGCCCGCGAATACGTGCACAAGTACTACAACATAGGGTGCGTGGTACTGGCAATTTAGCCGTGCTCGCAGACAGCCAAACTAAGTGCTGTCCAGGTATTGCTGATATGCACACAAACACACACACACACACACACACACACAATTACACACACACACACACACGCACACACACACACGCACACACACATACACACATTTACAATTCATACAAATGCAGACATACACAATTACACACTCCTGCTTCTATTCTTACATCAAATTTTCCACAATGGGTCATCCCAGCCAATTGACTTGCAACTTGCCATACTATGCCTAGTCCGTAAGCTGTTGGGCACGTGCTTGGTATTGGGAGTGTCGAGTTTGCGCGAAAACAGCTTGGGCATTGAAGTTTGCTTAACTAAGAGTATCTGCAGCTTCCTTGTGGCATCAAGGATAAGCAGTGTGGGAGCTAATAAAAGCTGGCGTCCAGGCTTTGCAGTGTACAGTTAGGCTGTGCAGTGTACAGATGGGCTGTGCAGTGCACAGTTGGGCTAGAAGCTTGCTTCAAGAAAAAGCATAAGAGTTCAAGCTTGTTGTTTCGCAGGAATAATAGCGAATTGCCATGTTCCTTAGTTTGAATCATTTCATTCTGGACGAAAATTGATCGTTTTAACAGCAGTGGCCCATTGACCTTGCAATTCTCAGGAAAAAGTATCCCGTGGTGCTGGTCTCGGATCCGAGCGGTCGCAAGCGCGACATCACGGTAAGGGTTTTGCTTGCCTATGTGTATTTGTGCATGCGTGCGCGTGTGTGTGTATGTGTGTGTGTGTGCGTGCGTGTTTGCATGTGTGTTGTGTGTGTGTGTGTTTGCATGTGTGTGTGCGCGTGCGTGTTTGTGTTTGCGTGTGTGTGTGTGTTTGCGTGTGCGTGTGTGTGCGTGTGTGTGTCTGCTGTCACAAGTTTTTGACACTGTATCAGCTAAAACATATGTTTCAACATGGACTACAAAGGGCTTGTCATAACCTAATCAGTGATATCTAATCTAATTTATGTAACCTTGCTGCATTTACCCTTTCCTGAGGGTAATGCAAGGGGTAAAGAATATTGATCTAGACCCTGCTTCAAAACTAAAAAAAAGACAAGGAGCAAGCAGTCCTGCTAATTTTAAAGGCATGTGCAAGCAATCCTGCAGACTTGATTGCTGATGTGGGGTATGGTCTCACTGTCTTCGTAGCTTTTCCATGTTTCTTGTTTTCTCCTTCCTTCTTCATTTTCTCTTTCCTGCCCCACATCCATTGTTGTCCTGCACACACCTCCAGGGCTCGGTTGGCCAGAACCCTATGCATGGTGCAAATACTTCATATTGCAACATTTAGCAAAACAACAATCTTGACACACACACACACTCACACACACACACACACACACGCACGCAAACACACACTTACACACACACACACGCACTCACACACACACACGCACGCACACACACACACGTGCATTCAAGACGCTAAGACCGCTCCAAAGAGACCCCCTTTGCCACCTCTATGTGTGGTATCAGATGATCCTATGACTGAAACGTCCACAAGAGGCTGACCTAGCTCCTCCGCGTGGATGTGCTTCAGGTCGAGGACGCTATGGCTGTCGTGAGGAGGCAGAACCTGCCCCCAGATGTGGTGGAAGCCACTGAAGAGCGCGTGAGGCTTGTCTGTGATAGGTGTGAGATGTGTATTATCGCATAAATGGGGATCTAATTGCATAGATAAAAAGCGACGGGCTCCGACAGGTTCCGAATAGAGGGTGTGAATTGCATAGATGGGAAGCGATGGGGTCGAATGAGGGAAGCAACATTTCTTTTGAAAGAGCGCTGAATGGTGATTGTTGCACGCATTGGCTGATAATAAGAAGGCCGCCAAACAATGGCTACATTGCCACAGGTCTTGGCCATTCATTGTCTAGTAAGCAACAAACACACACACACACACACACACACACACTCAGCGCAAGTCACCAAACCTACCACGTCTGTGCTTTGTGTGTTTCACTGCAACAGGTCTCGTGAGATGAATGAGGAAACAAAGAAGATGAAGGAAGAAAGAGGCAGCAAGAAACAGTGAGTGCACATTTATTGGCGGAGGATGGGATTTGCAATTGAAGTTATATTATATAGTATGATGTGAACGATTATGTACAGGAAGGGAGTAACAGACAGACGGTGAGACAAAAAGGCACCAGAACAACCAAATGCCAGCTGCCAGGATCTCAACACAACGAGAAATGCTAGCTGCCAGGATCTGAACACAACCAAATGTTAGCAGCCAGGATCTCAACACAACGAGACCCTGTTCTGTTGGTTGTGCAGTAAAGCATGGAGCGCTGCAAAGTACAGGATATAAAAGTGAAGTCAAAGGGCATTCATGCAGTGTTTACTAACCGACCTGGTGCGTGAATCAAAGGGCCGAAAACCTGGTAGTCAGTCATCGCACAGCTCTTCAAGGTAATTCTAAATATGTCTAGGGCATATGTCAATAGGGGTAAAGACTGGGAAGCTGACATGCTGAGCACCAGGTTCCGCAGTGCTTGTGACAAAGTGACTTGTTACCTCACAGAATTGCTTTACACTCGTGTTCCACATTCACATACACACACAAAAAACAATCGCACTCACGCAATAGCCATGCACTAACCATGAAACCACCCAGTATAATGTGTTCTCCTTACATTTCTTTACAGGAAGCATTTCTCTTTTTACAGCACCAGCAGGAGAATGGGCATGTACATGAGTTCAAACAAATTCTTGGTGCGTCTTCTTGTTGGCATGCGTGTGAATTCAGCGTGTGTATGTTAATTAGAATTTAGAGATGAATCTCTACATTTAGACATGTAATAAAAAAAGCGCTCACTAGCACGCCTATATGTATATGTGTGTACAAGCACTCTCAGGCACAAACACAATCACAACTTCCAAGCACAGCTATACGGGCAACCACACACATACACACACATACACACATACACACACAGCAAACAGATGCCTGCTGAGCATGGAGACACACACACACATCACACTTATACACTACTATCAGGAGCCTTCTCAAAGAAGAGATGCCATTTGGGAGCGGAAGACCGTCGCTTTCAACCAGCAGTCGGTACCTGTGCTGTGCGTGAAAGCAGGGACACGGACAGCAGATGAGCTCATCGTCCTGCTGGTTCGCAAGGCAAGTGTCTAACGTTGACTGTGAAAGCCTTGAGAAAAGGGGGTCGGCGGCATGAAAAATGGGTGATTTAAAAGCGAGCAAATGCACACACAAATGCGTACACACAAAAAAACAAATGCGCTATTGCGAAGATGGTACCAGGTCACAACTTAAAAATTACGGCAGCAGGATATCCAACGTCACATGTACGTGTATGTACCGTGCTGACCAGGATGCTTTAATAATTATGGAACTTGCGCTAATTGCAGCTTTGCATCAACTGATCACTTACAAAAGCACCTCCTAGCGTGGCTGGTTATGTGTAAAGGTGGCCGGGACCTGCACACACACACACGCATACATATACACACACATATATATACACACACGAATACATACACACGCACGCGCACACGCACAGACACAGACTATATGACTGTTTATATGGGAACTTCCCTGCTGGAACTACTGTATCTACTCCGTAAGCACGTGCATAAGTATAGTTCTGGCCGACCCTATGTGTGTGCTATCACCTGCATGCATGCATGCTTGTACCTATGTGATTCATGGCTATGACATGGCTCGATTTAGACTGGCTGCAGGAGCATCTAATGTAGAACAGGCAACACACTAGGTTGAAATTTAGTGCCTCTGTAATTAATCCACCCAGTCCATCCCATTCGTCTCTCAAAAGAAGGGAAGGGTCATGCCGAAGCCGAAAAGAATCTAACAAGGCTGCTATGCAGGCAGTGGAAAATCAGTTCCCAAAAATGATATGCAGGCAGAGAAAACCAGTCCCAAAAATATTCAAAGAGGCCAGGCATGTGTGTGTGTCCTATTCATGGCATTCTTTGCAGGGATCTCTCCAAGCAAACGGTCACCTAATGTGGATATTTAGAATTTCAGACAGTCCCACTCACAAATTTACCTCCTTGCCCTGTTGTATGTGGCACTAAAGCAAGAGTAAAAAAATATGCACGGCAATGGCTGCACGTCATAGATCACAACATCAACCTACAAGCAGTGCTGCTACAAGCAGTGCCAACCTAAAAGCAGTGCTGCTACAAGCCTCAACTTTGCAATCTACCTCAGCCCACACAATCATATCACTTAACATGCCCACACATTTTCACTCACCTCACGTACGCAAAATTACCCTACAAGCCCAAGCTCGTGCAATGTGCATAATAGGCCCTCAGACCTGTTCGCTTGCACAAATGCCTGTTGCCGATGGTCACTACGCATGATATGCCGACGTTCAACACCATTAAACACAAATGTCCCAATAGCAGGTGCAACTAGGTCAAGTAAAGGAAATGCTGCACACCATACTCCACAATGCACCTTCGCAGGCCCACCACCAAGAGACCCCCAGAACGCCATTACAACCCCAATTTGTGAACACAGATACCTAATCACCAAAGGCTGTGTTGCTAGACGTCATACCACATCTTTACAGATGCACCCACATATTCCAAAGCTGCATCGCAACATGCTACGTTGAATGCTATGTCTGTGCAGATTCATCAGGAAGCTCCTGAGAACCCAATTCGCATCCAAAGCGGTGACAAAGATCTCATGATGGTAAGGCGGTAAGGTGGTAAAGGGGTAAGGCAGTAAGGCGGTAAGACGGTTGTCAAAGATCTCATGGTAAGGCGAGGAATGGGTTGATCGAGCTAAGATTAGACGTTGTGCAGGCAGCAAAAGTGCTGTGGTCGTGCGAACGGTCGCCGAGGTCAAGGAGTCAGGTCAAATTGTTTGGTGCAGTCCTGCTTTGTGAAAAAGGTGCCGACAGGAATGGTAAGGTTGGCAGAGTGGGATACCTTCAGTTGATGTGCCACAGCACACAAAACTTCGCTTCTCTATGTATGTGTATTAGTCAGAGTCGGCTTTGAACTGCGGCAGCCTAGTAAGATGGACAGGTGGTGTGGCGTGTGTCATAAAACGGAATTTGTGTGGTCTCTCACAAAGATGCCATATATTAACCTAACCCACAGTGGCATGTGTTCCATTGTAGATGATTGGGGCGGTTGAGCTGCCTATGCTTTTTTCTATGGCAAAGAGAGCTTGGCTCTATTCAAGCTAGGTACCCTTAATCGTCTGCCATGTTTTGACTACCCTTCTTGTAATCAGGATCCCCCTAAAACACTGCAGGAACACTCGAATATTTGTGCAAACACGTGCGCACACACACACATACACAGACAAGCACGTGTTTTTATTCATGCGCTGATTTTGCAAAATGCGCTTTCATTATTCATGCTGCTCTAGCCAGACGCCCTAAAAAGTACAGCAAGAGCACTCAAAGACCACGTGCTAACTGTGCTAGCACACAAAGGGAACACTTGTACATTTAAGTACCGTATAGGCGCGTAATAAATGCAAGGTTTGAGAAAAGCCATTGGAAAAACTTGAGTACGAGCTTCTGCAAGGCCTACAATCTAAGGGCGGCAGCATTCTGTACAGGAGGCCTTGTAACCAAAGTATTTGGGCGACATCTCCGCAAGGGGTTCAGAAACGTTTGCAGTACGCGGTGATATACCCCCTGTACAGTAAACCTCAGCACGTATCTACATGCTTGCAATCATGTCTGTTCAATTGCGATCTTGTCCGTTCAATTGCGGTCTTGAACTGCGATCTTGTCCTTTCAATTGCGATCTTGTCCATTTAATTGCGGTATTGGCTTGCGATGTTCTTCGTTCAATTGCAATTTTGTCCGTTCAAATGCGAGCTTGTCCAATCCATTGTGATCTTGTCTTTATTGTCACAGGCTCTGTTGTGGCCAAATGTGAGCATCAACCGACACGACTGGGAGGACTGGACATTGGCCTCAGAGAACGGCTGTGTGGATGCAGACGCTGTGCGCAGGCAGATGGCACTATATGGGAAGTATGGCGACCACCTGCGCATTCCGATTGTAAGTGTGGTGTGCTTGCAGTGAGCGTGCTGCTCAGGCATATGACTTATATCGTACCAAACGCCAAGTGGGCATTTTGATTAGCGTGGCATTAAATCATGGTAGGGTTGGCGAACACGTGTATGTATGTATGTATGTATGTATGTATGTATGTATGTATGTATGTATGTA
>Ga0307947_1001558_pt1 | contig 18171 bp, 12 predicted proteins | sample OrgLakmetagen232_FD_201840 | JGI IMG/M metagenome (GOLD analysis project Ga0307947, IMG submission 201840) | Saline water microbial communities from Organic Lake, Antarctica - #232 | ecosystem: Environmental > Aquatic > Non-marine Saline and Alkaline > Saline | place: Antarctica: Organic Lake...
TAGATATAGATATATATATATATATATATATTTATATAGAGAGAGAGAGAGAGAGAGAGAGAGAGAGAGAGAGAGAGAGAGAGAGAGAGAGAGAGAGAGAGAGAGAGAGAGAGAGAAAGAGATTGAGAGAGAGAGAGAGTGATTGAGAGAGAAAGAGAGAGAGAGAGAGAGAGAGTGAGAGAGAGAGAGAGAGAGAGAGAGTGAGAGAGAGAGAGAGAGAGAGAGAGAGAGAGAGGTAGAGAGGGAGAGAGAGAGATGTTATAACTACCTGTATCACAGGTCACACAATTCACAAACGACATTTATCTCACCGTCTTTCAAGTGGCGCCCCTTTAGGATGCAAGCCAAAAGCATAGTACAGCATCAGCCCCTGGAAGATGATATAGGGGAGTTAAAGAGAAAGCCAATCAATTGCCGTGTAGCATGGAGCTTTTCCCCCCAACAGTCTTTCTGTTTTGTTATGCAAGAGCTCTGCTTAGAAGCGAAACACCCCAGGCCTGCATGCAACAAACCAAGAAACCAAGCACCCAAGTCTTACCAGTCCACACAGCAAAAATAGACAGAGGACGATGTCATATGTGATCCAGAAAGCTGACATTGTCCCACGGTATACGCGGCTTGTTGGCTGCAGGAAGATCTTTTTGGCACCATGGAGACGCTTGGAGACTGCACGCAGCAAAGTACACACCAAAAAGTGACACACGTGACTGCAAGAGCATGTTATGGCTACAGGAAGATATTCTTGACTCCATGGAGACGCTTGGAGACTGCACGCAGCAAAGTACACACCAAAAAGTGACACACGTGACTGCAAGAGCATGTTATGGCTACAGGAAGATATTTTTGACTCCATGGAGACGCTTGGAGACTGCACGCAGCAAAGTACACACCAAAAAGTGACACACGTGACTGCAAAAGTATGCTATGGATGTGGATCAATAATCAAGCAGGTACATTGAGCAATAGACAAATATAAATTGGTTGCCTTCTCATCTTTCCAAAATTCAAAGTCCCCTTAAGACACTCACCATCAATGAATTTAAACCGGGAGGACGCATTGAAAAGCCTTGCAAGGCTTGTCCCACGAAAGAGCCTAGCCAGGCTGCTGTTTCTGGCTGCTTTTGAGCTATTCTGCTGCAAGAATGCTGGCGATGATGGCTTGCCCCCCAGACTGATGGATCGCAACTCCTCCTTGGAAATGGGGTGCTCGTTTATGCGGCTCTCATCTGTGTAGCAAAATAATATGGGGTACTCGTTTATGCGGCTCTCGTCTGTTTAGCAAAATAATATGGGGTGCCCATTTATGCGGCTCTCGTCTGTGTAGCAAAATAATATGGGGTGCTCGTTTATGCGGCTCATTTATGCGGCTCTCGTCTGTGTAGGAAAATAATTACCGGTAGATAATTGTACACTTACACACACGTATTGATGTTCACTTAGCAACTTGATTTGCAAAGGGTCTTCTGAACCTGCACTTTGAATGATGCCAGTGTGCAAGCTACCTAGCATGAAGGTTGATACCTCCCGATTTTCTAATGATGCATACAACTATTGAGTTCTCTGCAGCATGCAGAAGAACTCAAGTTCTTGTAGGCAAGTGACATGTGTGATGCACTTTTGCACAAAGTGCATGCTCCCCTTTCTGTTTCATCTTTATTTGATCTGTGCGTTTTAAGGGACATTTACGTTTAGTTTGCTTCGTGATTTTGAGATGGCGACCGCAAAGGCAAAGAGAGCAAATTAGTGGAATCGAGCAGCCGAGGCTGAGGCCCGTCCAGAATCAACACTGGCCCCGGCACCAGCAGCAGCACGCAAAGGAAGGCCCCCAACAGCAGCAGCTAAGCGTGCAGCAGCAGCTCAGCACGAGTATGAGGCCCCCCTTCCCCCACCCCCTGGGGAGGTAGAGGAGGAGGAAATGTCCGAGGACAAAGTAGCAGAGATAGTTCAGCGTGCGGTGCAGAGGCAGGTGGACGAGTAGTTGCAGCAGTTCCAGCAGCAGCAGGCGCAAAAGCGGGGTCGCAAGCCCCAGAGCAGTGACGAGGAAGATTCTGACGACGATGTAGTAGCAACGCAGCAGCAGCAGTACAAGGAACAGGCCAGGAGCTTGCTCCCCTCTTCCACGGCCCAGGGCCTGGAGAAGGGCGGGCTGCGCTCAATGCACGAAGACCTGCTTTCCCTCACCACCCTAGCGCTCGCCTGCAAGCCCGGCCAGCCCGACTCCAGGCAGGCCTGGCAGGCCCTCAAGGGCGAGCTGCTCCGTCAGAGTGAGATGGTGACCATTGCAGCAGAGCATGGCTGGGACACAGCTCGCGTGGTTGTCCCCAGCAAGAGCAGCACTGGCCGTTTCAGCAAGGAAACCAACAAGAGGCTGGCCAAACTTCTGCAGCAGCTGCAGCAACAGCAGCAACAGACCAAGAAGCAGCAGCCTGCCCAAGAAACTGCAGCCTACAGGCCCTACGGGCGGCCTACTGCTGGTTACTCTGGCTACCCTCCTGCCCCCCTGAGCTCAGGCCCTTGCTGGGATTGCGGAGAATTTGGGCACAGGAGGGGCAGCTCTCAGTGCAAGGGTGCAAGCGCGCTGGCCTTGCCCGGTCCCCCTGGCAGGAATTGAGAGGTGAGCCGCGCTGGCAGTGTCTTCTTTGTGGTCTAGTTAAAGGCCTTGCTGGCTTGGTGGTGTAGAAGGCCGTGCTGGTGGTTTAGGAGGCCTTGCTGGCCTAGCGGTTTAGTGGAGACCTTGCTGGTCGGGTGGTTTAGCGGAGACCTTGCTGGTCGGGGTGGTTAGACCTTGCTGGTCGGGTGGCTTAGAGGAGACTTTGCTGGTCGAATGGTTTAGAGCAGACCTTGCTGATCTGGGCGGTTAGACCTTGTTGGTCTGGGTGGTTTAGTAGAGGCCTGCTGGCCTGGCGGTTTGAGGAGGCCTTGCTGTCCTGGGCGTTATAGGAGAGGCCTCGCTGGTCTGGGTGGTGTGCGTAGTGGCCTTGCTGGCCGTGTGAAGCCTTGCTGGCTTGTTGGGTGCAACTGCGCTTGCAGCCCATGTAGTTTGGAATGTTGCAGACAGACGGCACTTGTCTGACATTCCGGTAATTCCTGGTTCCCTTGCTTTGGTGTAAGCAGGGGGGGTCTCGTGTGCAACCAATGCCTGCGCGCTGCGGTCTGCCATTTGTGCCTAGGCTTGTGCAATGGCCTGCTGGGTTGGTGCGGTTTTGACTTGGCTTCTGGGTTTGTGCCACAGTCAAGTGAGCGAGCTTGGTCTGTCACATGCGTAATGCCCCACTTAAAGCTGCGTGCTTAATAGTGCTTACCTTGCAAGGTGTTTTGGGTAATTTCCAGTTAGACTTGTCGATCGATAAGCACTTTTCTCTGCACACACGCACTTTCGTGCTTTTTCGGTTCCTAACTCCCTTTCCCTTCTTTCCTTCGAGGTTCGATGCCAGAGTCACAGGCTGCTGCCTGGGAGCCACTGCAGGCTGCTTAGCCCAGGAAGTGCTGCTTAGCATGGACAATAATGGCTCAGTTTGGGTGCAGTATGCACAGATGCGCAGTTTAGCCTCAACTTGAGTTACTTGCAGTAAGCCGACTGGTGCTTGTTCTATAATTCGCCCTGCCTACAACGAGCCGGAATAGAACTATTGAGTTCTCTGCAGCATGCAGAATAACTCAAGTCCTTGTAGGCGAGTGACATGTGTGATGCATTTTTGCACAAAGTGCATGCTCCCCTTTCTGTTCCATCATTCTTTTATCTGTGCGTTTTAAGGGGCATTTAAGTTTAGTTTGCTTCGTTGCCCTCAGCCTGTCCGCCTTTGCTTTTTGCCATATCTTCCAGAGTTCTCTCTTTTCCCTCTTCGCTTCCGTTGCCCCTAGTGTCTAGCCGCTTTTTATTTTTCTTTATTTTTGTTCTTTGCGTAAAGTTTGCGCCCGCAGACTGAAGTGCGTGTCTATTAGAGCTTGCCTCTTAGGATGGTCTAGCGGTTTTCTGTGCTTTCTTTCTGGGTTTTCCTTCAGTTTTTGGATTTTGGTGTTGATGCCCCTTTCCCGCCCTGTGATTCTCCCTGCCTACAACGAGCCGTAATACAACAAATTGTTTTTTAGAAGGAATGGCAAAACATCGCCGCCTAATCTATTTTCCAATCCAGCTTCAATAGTAAGCTGAGAACACTTGGTAATGCTGGTGTTCTGTCGAGAAAATTAATTAGCAAAAGGTCGGTTGTGCTGTGGCTTACCAGGCATGGCTCCCCAGATGGGAAAGGATCAAGCAACAGTGCTCAAAATCTTGATGCCTAGAGATACGCTTACAAATTTGGGGAGCCCCCGGAGCTGTTTGGGCCTCAGCTCCCCACCGTCTCAATTTTTACAAGGTCACAAGATACCACCGGCTTCAAATACAAAATAGGTGAAGTGTCTAGACGGCAAGGAGCCAAAACGAGTGGACGACGCTCCACACTTACCAAACCATGGGATGTCGACAGAGTTGTCAGCCCCATCAGACTCAGCTTCAGACAGCCAATCATTTTTTTCTTCCTCTGTAGCGGTAGCTGGTCGTTCAAGAGATGCAGAGCGCCCGGCTTGACGCTTACTTCCCCTGCCGCCGTACAAATCCAGCCAAAGCTGCTTGCGCCGGTTTTTGGCCTGCGACAGGACCCATCATTTGTGGTTATAGGTTGGGCTCAACTTAATAAGTAACGTGCCTTGTGCATGCAAAGCATCACTGATTGGGCCAACTCAGAAACACTTATTTAAACAGACCTAGCCTGACTGCATGTAAAGCATCACTGATTGGGTTAACTCGGAAACATTATCCAAACAGACCTAGCCTGACCGCATGTAAATCGTCACTGATTGGTCCAACTCGGAAACACTTATCCAAACAGACCTAGCCTGACCGCATGTAAAGCATCACTGATTGGGCCAACTCGGAAGCACTTATCCAAACAGACCAAGCCTGACCCCTGGCTAAAACATGCCACTACAGCTCCTTCCTACCCCTAATTCCTAGTTCTAGAAAAGAGAGGAATGAGGATTTGCGCTCATCTTTGTATTAAGCCCTGCACACTCTTCACGGTATTTGCAATTATATGCATTGCCGATGCATCTCTCCCCTACCTTTATGGATTTGACAATATCCGCTACTGTCAGGCCAATGAAGAAGAGCACAAACACCAGAAGTATGAGGTCATTCACCAATCGATTCCTGCGAGCAAACATAATGTCGGCATAGCAGCTCCTTAGTATTTTGAGGATTGATTATGTGCCTACCAACCGGCATGCAGTTATGTGTTTGTGTATATGTATGCTTGTACACATATCTCATGAGCGTTTGTCTGTGTCTGCGTATGTGCGTGCACTTATGCTATACAAGTTATTCACGCTGAAGCACTCACTTCATGCCGTCCAAGACAATGCCGTCCTTGGTGTAGTCACGGTTTTCAAGAGACTGCACGCAGCAGGAAAGACAGGGTGGTGAGCACCTCCCCTGTAGCGAGTCCTTATCATATACTGTGTGACAGGCTTGGGTGAGCCCAAGGAGAAAACATTATAAAACGTTGGGATGGCTAGAACCACATTTACACCGTGTGTATACGGTATTTCTGGCAGAGAAAGCACCAAACAAACGGTCATACACGGGGTATATATATTATCCTGGCCAACCCTAATGAAAAGCAATAAATCAAATGCGCTGCCCCACCTGGATGTCCAGGAACACTTGAATAAGACCTGTGAGTAGGGGGTTGCATGTTTTCGAATCAGGTGTTTGATTTGCTACGTTTTAGTTTGCATTTACACCAGCATGCATCTGCACACACAGGCACACAGTTTCTGGCAAAACTGTACATTGTCACAGACTCTGGAAAAAGCAACACAACCAGAAGCGGGCAAAGCAAGCAGAGATTGGTAAGAGTGAGAAAGAGTGAGAAAGTGTTGCATGAGATCTGCTCCTGACAGTGTGTGACATAAGATATCTGCTCCTGACATTGTGTGGTGTTGCATGAGCTTTAATACAAACCCACCACTACAGCGCTTCCTTCTTTCTTGCACGTTGCCGTGCCTGATGATTCCCAGAAAGCTTTCCGCAAAAAAAGGTAGAAAAGCTACGCGTACCTGATGTTTCCCAAAAAGCTTTCACAAAAAAAAGGTAAAAAAAGCTACGCGTACCTGATTTTTCCCAGACAGCTTTCACCACCAAGTAGCTAAAGAGCTGAAGCTCAATGTTGAAGGCGGCAATTTTAAACTGTAGTAATGAAGAGTGGCATTTAGATGTAGTGATGAGAGATGAGAGATGAAGAGACATTTTAAACTGAAGTGACGAAGAATGATGTGACTTTCAGTCAGGGCATATACAGCTTTTTCGCTCAAGAGCCAGAGCTGGTTCTCAACGCGTGCTTCCAGAGATGCACTACAGATATAGCTTGGCATGCAAGGGACCAACAGAGATGCGGAAAGAGAAAATAGTGTGCTGTCATGATGCTCTAGCATATACTAATTGTTGAAAGCTAGGTCATACACAAGAAAAAAGCGCAGCAAGGATAACTCACCATTACTGATCGCGTTTCCAACTGATCCAGATAATGGCCTTCTTTGATGAAATTCAGGAAGCGACGCATCTCATGATTGCTGGCAGACACCTCCAACAAGATTGGGTAGACAGGGTTCGGAGTGCTGGGCAGTCCTGCCTGGTGCTTGAACTCAGGGGGGGCGCTTTTAAAACCATGCGGGACCTACATATGTCAAACGTACCAATTTGCATGCCGTGCAAGGTTTTATCCAGGAATCAACGGGACTAGAGGTTGGTACAACACACAGATAGAAATGGCAATGTCAGCAAGTTAATCTGTTCCAGGACGCCTGTCCTTTCGTACGCCTGTGACTGGAAGCTGGTCTATACCCTATGACCTAAGTGGGACACGTGCTCATGATTGAAGCATATTTTGTACACTACAATTTCATGGAGCGCGTATAATTGACGCATATAATTGATGCATATCCCTACATGTGCCACACTTTAACGTGCGTTACAACCTATGTTCATCTCTCCTTGAAATTAAAATGTGTGTTGCTGCAAATGATTACTTACCCTGTTTCTGTTGAGCTCGCTGTCATTGTACCTGCATTTTGTGCAAGACAGATTGGTCGATTTCTGTAAGGCCCAGCCTGAGCCAATCGTTGTGCACAGAGAGAGCTTTGTAGCAAGAACAGACACTGTGCGAGAAAGTGCATCGTATGATGGGCCTTGCAAGATGTTTGGAGCTCCAGTGCGCATATTTTTGCCTGAGCAATTCTCTTGCTTACCAATCCTCAGGCAACAGACTGGGATCATACAGAGGGCTGGAGCGCACGAAACCTGGGTCAACCCCTGAGCAGAAAAAAAAGGGGAGGGGTGGAGGAGAGTCAATCCAAATGGTGAGCGGAAAAAAAGGGGAGTACAATTTGTGACATAAAAACAACACCAATCAATGGTCAGTGTCGATCACCAACTGATGGTCTGAACACCGATCGATCACCACTCGATGGTTTGGATGGCAATCAATAAGACGAGGACATATAAAGGTGTTACTGAGGGGAATCTCTAGCTCCCTATGCAAAAAACAGTCACCTACTATACATGGTATTATTGTAACTAAGGGACCTTGACTACTTCAGAAGCTGACCCACCTATCCAAAGGCCGTCTTGGCCGTTTACACTAGCATTTGCAAGTACACGCCCCCCCCCAGCTTTGTCAACTCGTGCCCCTCTACACTCAGCAGCAAGGCTCCGTGCAAGTCCACCTATTCCACAGCAAAGAGCACAAGCGAGTGAGTTTATAAGAAGTCAAAGTGAGATGTGTGTGAAATTACATAGACCCTACAAACTGTGACAGAGAACGCACCTTGCTTGCAGTTGTAGACATCTGGTTGTTGCCCCAAAGGCTGCATGCTAGTTGGTGCTTGACGCTCCTGCACGCAACTTACAAACAGTGTCTGTTATTCTCAAAAGACTGTGATGGTAAAATCAATTACGGCGGATGGTACAAAGAAAAAAAGTGGTCTGAAACACGTTGCACCCTACCCCAACCAGGTCTTTAGAGCATGCGGTTTGCTTCCCCAGCCTTCAAAAGCCATCGTGAAATTCATATATTACAGCCAGGAGGGAGATGATTGCGGAATACACTGACCTGGATGAGCAAAGCTCCAGCAAGGACAACATTTCCGGACAGACCAATCGTCCGAGATACTTCTCCGGAACCGGCCTCTAAAGCACCAGAGTCAGATTGCTGCGAATTGGGCCATGAGTGAAGACGTGAGAGTCAAGTCTGGTTGCTACAGAGGCTGGCTTTTAAGATTTCAGTCAGAAAATAAAAAGGCAGCACGTTCATGAAAAAGTGCTGCGCAGTAATAAGAAAGTATACCACACAGAGACACAACATAACCAACACAATCGAGTGGTGTTCTAGCAGCACAAAGGCATGCCACGTCCTGAAGACACAACATAACCAACACAATCGAGTGGCGTGCTAGCAGTTTCAAGGCATACCACGCCCCGAAAACGGTGCTGAAGCTCACTTTCAACTTGTAGCCATTCCATGAGCTGGCATCCTTTTTTCCGAAAAGCTTACGATTGAAGGCACCGGACGACCTTGGTTCTGCATGCAGGCACAATAAATAGGATGCCAGCATTAAAAATATTGCAACAAAGCATGCTACTTGCTCAGTGCTGACAGCCTTTATGGTACCAAGTCGCAAGCAAACTTATGATGATGCCAGGATATTGGTGTTGAAAACATATACAGGCTATCAGAGCATACAAACATGTATCATAATTCCAAAATACCTTGCACTTAAAATATCAGCCTAGGTTTGCATGGGTACACTACAATCCCCTTTGTGATAAACGTGAAATCAGAATGCAAGCTTCAAGCTGCGGCTGTTCAGACATAGCCTTATGACTGGCTGATCACAAGCTCATCTGATTTGGAAAACTACGCATCAAAATAAGAGTTGAAGATTGCCATTCCGGAGGCACATGACCTAGGAACAATTATAAAGCATCCGCATCATTGGTCAGTCACCCACATTTGTCCAGGATAGATCACAAGCACGTCTCAGATCACTTGCACCATGCATATATCCATGCACATATCCATGCACCCACACCCACACCCACACCCACACAGCACACACAAACACCCACTCACCCACATTCACACACACACACACACTCACACACAACACACCCACACATACACACACACGCACACGCACACGCACACCCACACACCCCCACTCCAACCCACACTCCCACCCACCCGCACACACACAGCACGCACATGCGAACACCCACGCTAAAACACTGAGGGGGACAGCCTCAGGACTTGGCCACTGATACTGGTAAGCCCGTAAGGCAAGCCCAGTCATGTAACAAACAGGTAGATGTTATTTGTAGAGTTGTTCAGCATCAAGGCCTCTTAATTTACGCACCAGGTACTTTTTTTGCCTCTTCTGGCTCAGCAATTGGATGGTGACTTTCGCCGACCACAAAGGTAAAACGAGTGTCACTGCCACCTCGTTTTTTATTGACACCTGAGAAGGACGAGAGGCGTGCTTGAGCAAATGAAAAAGCTGGATGGCGAGGAGTTTCAAATTATATGAGGTTATTGTGATTAACGTGCTTAAACACAGGGGCGTATATGAGCTCTATTTATGGGATGAGAATATGAAGTTGTACAGCACAAGTCTAGGATGGGTGCATGACTTACAGTCTTGCAGCTTGTCGTCATCTGCATGAGCGGTTCCCACCAGTGACTCCTCTCCGATCCCGCGTGTGCCAGAAAATGAGCCTTGTTGCTCTGTTATAAATGCAAGAGAGGCTACGCCTGAACTTGTAGACCTGCATAACAACAGCAAGCATGCAAATGAGGCGTGTGTGTGTGTCAGGTGGGTTGCTCATTTCAAACAGTGGAAAGAAGTTGGGTGTGCTCACCTCAAATCATTACTTTGTTTGCAGGGAATGGACGGCCTTCAAGAACAAGCAGCAAAAACAGGAACAGGATGACAATTTGAAACTCACGCGAACCCTGAGGCTGTGCGAAGGCCCAGCTCAAAAGCGCGGAGTTTGTCTTGTCGAGCTCCTTGCGATATTGCTAATTGATTTAGCATGCCACGCCACTGCAAAGAAAAAGTAAGTGGTACACTAAGTGCCAAACAGGTGGTAACCAAATAAGATAGTGCCAACAGTAGTAACCGAATTACAACAGGTAGTGCGAAGAAAAAGCAAATTGTACACCAGATGACAACAGTTAAAGTAAGGAACGGTGGTCGCTTTGGTTCAATGAACCTAACAGATGCAAGCAGGCAAGCAATGTGCTGCAACAATGCATGAAAGATGAACAGGCGACCTCAGCATTTATGACGTAAATGCTTCTCTCGTGGTCTGAAGTTTAAAGTTCAGAAATATAAGCAACACGCATCCTGACCTCTGTTTCAATCTCGTAGTCTGTTTTGTTGTGCTTGGCATCTAGGATGCCTTCAATGGTTTCGCTCAGCCTGCAAACAGATAAAAAGGGTCCCTAATGTACGGACAGGTTCATATTTCAAGCCATACCAACACTTGAGGCATATAAGTATTTACGTATATATACATATATTACTACATATATAAATGTTGGACCCTGCCCATTCAACCTATTATTCCAGAGGGCGAGAGGGTTTCTTAAGGGTTAGGAGCATGCAATACTTTGCATCCGGGTTGGTCAAGTTTGAATTACAAAGGCATTTGACCTGGGATGGCTGCTCAACTTATAACAACAAGTCAAAACAAAAACCTTGTGCCCATGCTGGAAGAAGCCTCAGTGGAGGTGAGGGGCAAACAAGTGTAAATGGTTTTAAAAGATTTAATTTGATAATGCTAAGATAGCAACATAACGACATCAGCCACAGCTCACGGCCGACGAACTGCCACAGTGGCTTCTGTTTTGTTCTGACACAGGGATCTCATGTTGAGGTTTTTGCTTCATGCACGCTGGTTGTATGGACCATTCACCTAGCCAGGTTGACAAGGAGGGTGTTGGAGGAGTCTTCGAGGGTGGACAATACCCTCCCTCCTTGTTGTATACGAGCCTCCTCAGTAATACTGGATTTGGTGCTGCAGGTGTATGGAAGGGCAAGTGCTTAAGTGCATGCGTGTGTGTGCGTGCGCGGAGTGCCATGTGAAGAGTGAAACATCAAATAAGCAAGCACATCATCAAATTAGCAAGCGGGAGGAACCCTGCTTGAGGGGCTCATGGTAAGGATAGGGTCATATTGTCATACTACACGGAAAAGGAACATGGCATCTCTTCTCTTACTTACACAGCATTGCAGAAGGGGGATGGCCCTCCAGGATCTGAATCAGGAGGTCCCTCTTTGCTGAAAACGATGATAGGCCCATAAATATTGTAGCCAGTAGCATCTGCAGCCACAAGGACATCAGGGCAGGAGCTCACAAAAAAACAGAGATACATTGCTGTGCTGCGTGCAGGATGGCAGCCTAGTTGCTCAGTTTTGAGGCAAGAACAACACATGGGTAGAGTTAGTGTTCTGTCCCTTTATCAATTTTGAATGTGGGTAAAATAACGAGCATCAATTTTCAAGCTTTACACCGGCTGGAAATAGACTAATTCTAAACAGCTTTCTAGTCAGTGGTTTACAAAGTGTGTCATCTTAACTGGCACATACCGTACGTAATGGGGTAAGCGCGCAAAGGGTCTAAAACAAAAGCATTGTCTTCATAGGTCGGATTCCATCTGACTGAACACGGGCTGCATTCATAAATGGAAGAAGTTGACGATTGCGGTTGGGCGTTTGAAGTGCATTTAAATATTGAATGCAGCAATAAGAGTGCAAGTGGCAAACAAACCGACAGCCAGCTTAGTACTCACCACCATTGGTCCCCAGTCTCGTCGAATGTAGGTCCTGCTTTGTACCCTGGATCCTCGGGGATGCATCCCATCTAGAAGTTGCAAAAAGAAGCAAAGGATGCTGTTTTTTAATTATCACGTGCAATATGACTTGCGGTGCAAGTACAGCAGAATGTTGATGTTATTCTCGTACTGCCTCGTATAAACCAATAAAAAGAACGATTGAATACACCTATCTATTGGACTGGAGGTGAATAACCATTGCGTTGCTACTGCCCTGTCTGTTTGCTTCTGATACCAAAAAAAGCGAGCGGGAAAAATCAGGATGTATTGGCCAACAGTGTCGCTTTGCTACATTGCAAAATGTAATGTTACGCCAACAAGATTTTCTAGATTCAAAAGGCTCACCTGGATATCTACAACAAACTCTGCCTCGCAGAGAGAAGGCATACCACCAGGAATACCCGGGTGCACCGTTTTGTTGATCTTCACACTTTCAATCAAGTCGACCCTCCGCACGGAGTCAATGTCAACACCAATTGCTTTCAGGTAAGGCAAAGCCCTCAGCACAGGCCTCCCTGAGTTGATCTGTGTAGTACAAGTGTTCCAAGCTTTTTTGCTGCAGGTGAAGAGACCAGACTGGGCTGCAAGAGACAGGCAGTAATAAAGACAGCAGGATCACAGACGGCGATTCAATGATCAAATCACACACTCACAAGTTCATCCAGAGCGACAGGTCCGTCAGGACACGTCAGCGCCCCAGTGACACGCACGCGGTGCCTACAGAGTGAGAATTGGGGTCATATCAGGTAAGGTGCCTAGGTTAAAACAAAAGGGGAGTGGAAGGAGGAGGGAAAAGCCCTGCATCATAGTCATGACAAGTAGGAGGTTTTCCTTACCTGGCGCCATTTTCAACACGCACTGCAAAATTCATAGCACGCTCCCTCTTTTCGAAATCCACGGCAAAGTATCTGCAGCAGCAGATGAAGAATGAGTCACGGTTAGACATCAAGAGGCTGCTAACGGCTTACCACTGGCCAAGAATCAGGCAAAAGCATGCGACTTTCCATACCTGATGATGTAGCGACCTGGACTGCACTGTCCTCTGTCAGCAGCTGAAGGGCTGCACACAGGGTTCTGACATGCCTTGTCTGAATCAAGGTTATCTGTTCTGTCTATTGCATCCAGGAAGCTTGTCCAATCAACAAATGATGAATATCTGTCGGTGCAGGGCGTTGTTGTGGCAAGGCGAACAATTCCTCCCTGTGAGCATGGGGTGAATGCAAATCATGGTCAAGACCAGGAGCAATGCTGGGTTTAGAATGGACTTGATGACATTTCAAAATTCTCTGATCATTTGTGACAGACTGGACTACGTCTTTAGAATGGCATATTAGGTAAAGATGCCCCTCAGAATTGGTGGGACCCCAAAGCAGTAGTTTGGATACAGCACACACACAAAGCACCAACCAGGCGACACGTTGTTGACAACTACCACCTAGTTCACGTGCAGCCTACACCCCCTTGCTGCACCTTAATGAGTGCAGCTTTGACTCAGCTTTGATTCAGGTGGCAAATCAATGACCACACAGGGTTTGTAGGTGCCTGAGTGGGATAATGAACGTTGCTCTCAGCACTTACCGTAGCATCCACTGCTGCAGGCCCACACACTTCATAATTCTCCCCGTTGCAAGGAGCCAAGGGGCTGTTCATCCACGCCATGTCAGGAGACGGTTCCCTCTGAAAGAACAGGGCAGTGGTTTTTTTGCATCCGATACCAGGCAGTTTTGAAGAAACAAATAGCATGTGTGGAAGACAATTTCGATTTTATGCTTGGTTACTAGCCAGATGTAATCTTTCCTCCTGGAGCCGAGCCTGATTAGAACAACTCGCATGCTTGGAAATCTTTGACTTGTTGATAAGGAAATGCACAAACAAATTGCCTTCCTTTTAAACTAGCTAATTTTCACCCGAGTTTGAACTCGATTGACTTGAACTCTAAGTTCAATCCTAAAACACTCATAGACCTACTGCAGAAAAGCCGAACGCCAGGCTGAAGGGCCTTGTGGTGACCGGGAGGGTTGAGATTTCCGAGGAAGTATCTTGTAGTATGCTACGTTGGCCAAGGAGGCGGCGGCTTCCTACAGAGGTTGGAATAACAAGGCGCTCAAATTTATTAACAAAAAGATGCCACGTGTGTAAGTGCCCTTGCACACTTGACATCTAAGGGCTTGCGCTTCATTTGCACTCTGCCAGATCCGAGCTTGAAGCAGCATTCTCTTGTCAAAGTGTTTGAGGCTTAGTATCCAGTACTTGTTTGTGCACTAGTCCTCTAGTCTGTCGTGGTGCGGAAACTACCCTTTCACTATCTGCAACCCTGATTGAAGTGTAATGAAGACCAGCGATACAGATGAAATATTAAAAACAATGACGACAGGATACAAGGTGCTGTCCTGTTCCTAATCTTAATCGAAGGCGCCACTAGCTAGCAAACAACAGTCCGCTTCTCTTTTCTGCTTCTGCACAATTTCTACGTTCAACTCATCAGATATTTTATGCGCTCAATTTCCTTCCGTAGATTGTGGCATGTAGTACCTCACTGTAGCCTTTTCGAAGGATGCTACGCAAGATTTATATTTTGATACTATTTGGACATACCTCCACCCTTGTCGGTGTGTGCTGGTCTTACGCTGTTGCCATCAGGATTAGTGACCTACGTTCATGTTTCAAAAGTTGTTGCCCCTTCAGAAGAGTGTGGAAATAAGGAAATGATAAAAAGCATTGCGGTTTTATTTTACAAAAACAGCTTGGAGCAATGATGTTTCGATGAGCAAAAAAGTACCTACCGTGACTTTGTCATTCTTTCCTTCTTGGTCTTCTGAAGGCACAAATTTGGGTGCTGCATCCTTGGAGCTAGCAGGGGACCCAATGTCAAGCCATTGATCACACTCAAACTGCGTGTGTGCAAGCGTGCAAGAGAGGATGAAAGTCAAGCTGCACTCAGCCAATTTTTGGCAGCTGCGACAACCATTCATCCGTAATATGTTCATTACCCTACCGGGACACAACGGAACTCCTCAGTTGCTGAATCCTGTCGGTCCCTTTCTGGTACTTCACACCTTCAATCAAGGCAGCAGATGTTGTAGAGTGTGAGGTGGATACCCTTAAAACTAAGGCCAAATAACAAGAGATGCATTACCTAAACATCGAGGGCGCACAAGGTGAACCAATGGTAATGAGCCTGCGGATCTCAGTGGTTCTGCAAAAAAAAAATGGGCACGATTGGGACGAGTTTGCCTTTAGGTTCAAAACAACTCCGTTAAAATAGGAATTCATTTTTCTAGTCACACTCTCATTCTGGCATGCTACTGGCAGCAGCTGCTCTCTTCTGGTTTACGCACCCGCCATCGCTTGCCACGGCCACAAAGGAGATCTCAAAAGACTGGCCACTCTGGAGAGTCTCTTGAACATCTACGGCAAACAAATTTGTTACGTTCAAAAAGGTGTGACGGCAGCAGGAGAAAGAGAAATTTTTCTGAAAGCAAGCAAGCACTTGTTTTATGCTATTTGTCTGATTTTGTTCACCTGTGAAATTGCAGTATCTCAGTCCCACTGCTTTGAAACCGTACTCCTCAAATGGGCATTTTGAGGGTGAGCTCAAGCAGTTAGCAGGCATCAAGCCAGACTCTGGACACGCAAAAACCTGCAGATGTGTTCCGTAACATAATTTAAACGCTGATGGTGAGTGGATTTGTACGCATAAATGCCTCAGCTTTTGAGGATCAACCTTGCAAAACCTGTGTGGGTTTCAATCTGCACATGCATGAAATTCACTCACTCTTTCTGCAATGTCAGTTGCCTTTCCAGTAGAGGCACCAAGCTTCCTTTCTGATGCAACGACACCAGGCTCGCATGGTGCCTCGGCACCGTCAGTATCACAGGCAAGGTATGTATGGCCCTCTCGGATGGTGATGCTTTCCATGTTTTTGATGTTGCCATTTGCATCACGATCTGAGGCAAGCGAGCGATTTGAAGAGGTTGAGATATCTCCGGAGTGATAGCAAGAAAATTAAAGAGGTTGATACAGGAGTGATGGCAAGAAAGTATGGATTCAGGAGTTAAACCTAGGTGTTTAATAAAACTCCTAGAATACTTTAATAATCATGTTTCCTAGCACTCACCTAGGCCCTGGACAGCTTTCAGTTCCATCTCCACAAATACATCCGCAGGCCCCTCTTGCTCTGCACCTTCATCATCAGTGGTGCTTGCAAACAGAGAGCACTGGCCTTCAGCTGCAAATATTGAGGTCGTGAGGCACCATGGTTGATGTCACATTCAGGCTGACAGCAGAATACCATGCTCTCTTCCTTGTGATATTCCTGAAGAGATGCGACGACCAAAAACCGTTTATCAGCTGGGCACGACTCACACTCAACACAGACTCCAACGTGACAGAGGAACTCTCCTGGAGGGCACACCCCCTGAACAAGAACAGAGCGCTCGATACTGGAAGATAGTCCAACATCGTTTTCAACCTGCGCAGCATATTCAAAGAAGAGTTGCTTTATAGAACAAGCGAGAATCGAAGCTGTTTGCGCCAAATAGACGAGCTGTGTGTCATGAAAGCAAGTGCCCCTATTACATGTAGAAGGTCAAACAATTACAAGTACGCATGCCTCATGGCAGCCTATGGTGCCTCTGAACTTACAGAGTAATGAATGATAAATCTCCCTGGAATATTGGTTTCAAAGCCACAAGCCTTCAAGCCGCTGGTGAAATCGACTGCCTCATTCCGAAAAGCGACCTGAGCACATGTGAAGAAAAGCACTGATCATAACCTTGGGTTTTTTTCTGGCTGGTTTGTGGGATTCACTGTCGCAGGTTACTTTATTGCAATCCAGACTGCACAGAATAATTACCTCTTCTTCTCTGGCAGCAGGATTGAAGCGACAAGCTATCCGGATGTTAGCCGTAAGGTCAAACTCTGTGGTGTCTTGTCCAAGCTTCACAATATCAGTAGCCCTCGCGCCTCTGCAAGAGAGAAAAAGGCGATGGGTAATCATTTAACATTTATCTTGGAGATTCTTGGTGAGTTCAGTGCTAAAAATTTGACAGAAAGAATGCAGGTCACAAGAGTCTGAAATTGAGTCCTTTCCTCTGGCCCCTCATATTTTCACCTTTTTCTTCCATTTCACTCCTCTCAATAACAAGCATACCAGCCTCTACTCACGGATCACATGGGATACTGCTAGCCATGCCGTTGGTAGGGCAGATGTCGAACTCTGCCCCTACATCCATCCGCACGTCCTCATCATCCCCCAACAGCAGCATTGTGGGGGCAAAGCGCTCAGCGTTTTGGGTGATGGCTTGCTCTGTGTCAACAAACTCGACACACAGGCCTTCTGTTGAGCAAAAGATGCGTCCGTTCTCATTGCAAGTGGTTTCTCCCTATGTGTATGGATTTGAGTGGAATGTGGTCAGTTTTGTAGAGTGAATGTGGTAAGCTCTGTCGTGGTTGCAAAATAGAAGCAGCTGTTCTTATTGATAACGGTAATTAGAAATAAAGCAAGACAGAGACCCAAAACAAGTAGCATCTCCATGGACTCGCAACGTAACAGTAGACACTCACGTTCCCACACACAACTTTAACTTCTCGGATGAGCGGGGTTGCCTCGATTCGCCAGTTAAACACGTCTTTGACGTCAACACTGTAGCGAACTTGCCACAATGCTGGGACTTTGGTAGGCAACATCACCTGTCACAAGAAGGTGCGGGGAATAACGTTGACTGTAAGGGGGGGGGGGCCTTTTGGGGGAAAACCCGCACACACCTTCTCCTTCGTCACTTGCGTAAGACCCTCCTCTCCAAAAAGGTGGCTGGTGACCTGTGAGATTGTAGGTAAGTCCTCAATCAGCAATTTTCTTTTCTGCTCTCTGCCTTAGTTTGCAATCTGGAAGCAGTCTCTCAACGCAACTTACAGGTAAATTGCCCTGAATGTCATTCGACACAATCGCTCCAGGGTCTACAAAGTCTGTCCCGACTGTGACAACCAAGCGCGCCCCTTGCAGTAAGGTAGCGCTCCCTTTATGAAGTGGATCCTCTCTGGACATCCTCTCTTCGCGAAAAGACCCCGGTGAAACAAGAACAAGGATTGGGGCATTTGTGAAAAGAGGTGGAGGAAAGGGAGGGGGTGATGAGGGTGGCTGTGGCACATATGCAGTCCAAGGTGGTGGAAAAGGCGATGGTGGTAGGGGTGGTGGTGGGCTGGGCGGAGGAGGCAGAGGAGAGGGTGGAGGTGGGCTGG
>Ga0307947_1001561_pt1 | contig 18152 bp, 16 predicted proteins | sample OrgLakmetagen232_FD_201840 | JGI IMG/M metagenome (GOLD analysis project Ga0307947, IMG submission 201840) | Saline water microbial communities from Organic Lake, Antarctica - #232 | ecosystem: Environmental > Aquatic > Non-marine Saline and Alkaline > Saline | place: Antarctica: Organic Lake...
GAGGGAGCGCAGGACAGAAGACGCAGAAGAAAACCAGGAGGATGGAAGGAGACGCCAAACACACGAAAAAGGGGGGGAGACGCACATAGTTGCAGTTGTTGAGACAAGAGCGGCAAGCATAGAAGCAGGCAAAGAGAGGCTAACACGGCCGAAGAACCCTGTTGTAGATGGTGCCACCCACACCCAAAAGGATGATGTGGAGAGTAACGGAGGCTGCTTGGAGAATGTTGCAAAAGTCTTTGTGCTGTTCCTTTGCGGCGTTCAGCTAGTTCTGAGGCCTGGTGTCCTCACAGTACTTGATCTCGACGAGGTGGATGTCGCGCCGAGGTTTGCTGATGTCTTTAGGTCGGTGCTGTCTGGGGTTGGTGGCTGTACTAGTGGCTGGCGGTGCTGCTGAGATGCTCCCAGTCTCCCTCAATTGCCCCCTGCCACTCCGAAGAACCCACCCCCCTACATTAGTTTGTTGTTTTGTGTATTTGCAGCGATGGTAGTAACCAGCACAAAAGTGGCTAAAGGTAAATCTGTCTTTATCTGGGAAGCGGGGTGGGAAGAGCCATTTGGGAACAATTCTACTTTCAGCTGTTTCAGGAATCTGGAGGTATTGCATGGTCATCCATCCGTTGCTGCCTATATTTTTGGAGACAATGCATGATCCTAAGGAGCCTGTTTTTTTGATAGCCTTAAAGATCATGCGGCATGCTAAGTTGTGTCTTTCAGTGATCATATTCCTTATTTGCGTGTGTTGGCACCCAGAAAGGATGTGCAGGGCACTGTCTACTTGTGGGCAGAGGGGGCAAGTTTGACTCGTTGAGAGTTTGAACAACGCAAAAACGCAATGGTTGTAGTAGTACCAGGAATATAGGTAGGCAGCACTACCAGCTCTTACCATTTACCATTTATGAAGCCCAGACTGTGAAAGTGAAGCTATGTCACATAAGTCGTTCAAAAAAAAGGGTGGACGTTGAGTGGGTACTTCCAGCAGGACAATCAACGGGTAGGAGGACAACAGGAGACCTTTTTGGCATGCGTCACTGCTTTGCAATTAGTTATTACTATGCGAAGTCTTCTACCATGCAGTGACGGTGGTTTGATCTGACATTGTAATCATTACAAGACGGGGTTTGGTAATGGGGGTGGGCTACCCACACAATTACAACACATGAATGCATTTTCACGGGCGCACGCAGCACTCGTGAATTACAGTTATCAGCAAAAAAAGCCAAAACACAAAACAGGTTGAGTTCACCGGGCAGCAAGCTTCCATGCTCCATCCATCAAAGCACGGCTTGGGAGCATCACCCATGTAACAAAAACAAGCTCTTCTTTTTATAAGGTGAATAAACCAAACCCTCGCAAGTCAATCGTGCATATAGTACATCGCAGTAGTTAGTGCTGCTTACTGCCTGCGTAATCTCTCTCTCTCTCTCTCTCTCTCTCTCTCTCTCTTTCTCCCTCTCTCCCTCTCTCCCTCTCTCTCTCCTCTTTATCACATCTACAAGCCGCTCTCTTGCCCTGCAATCAATTCACCCCCTCTACAGCACTTTTTCAAGCCTTAAGAGGAGTTCAGACTGGCTTTCAGCTCCTGTAGCATCTGTATCCTGTCTGCATCTCCCTCCAGACCCTTCCAGTTGTGCTCATTCACAACTTTTTGAAACATGGATCGACAGGGGACCTGGAAGTTTGAAAAAGGAGGTGAAGGGAGTGTGAGTGATTGCGTGCAGAGGTATGACGCAGATGCATGAGTGTTACAAACAAAAAAGTTGCAGGAATCAGTCAGATGCGAGCAAGAATGTGTGTGTAGTTGTGTGTGTGTGTGTGTGTGTGTGTGTGTGTGTGTGTGTGTGTGTGTGTGTGTGTGAAAGTGTGTGAATTCGTACATGTGCCATCCAATGTCAGTTCTGGATATCAAAGTCGGCAATCATTTCATCTGCCTCAAGCATGGTCCAACACCTGAACAACAAATTTGACACATCCCCTCTCATTTGTGCCAGGCATCACTTAAAACTTACATAAAGAAAAACTGGCATGTAGCAGCTCATCTGCGTCATGCACCATTAAGAATTCAAAGTTCAAGTAGAGCTGCTAGCACTCACGTTGGCTTTCAGCTTCATGCAGGCTAAGAAAGCCCCAGATAGCTTGCGATGCAGGGAGTAGGCTTCTTCAGGGGGGGGAGTGAGTCGGTGCTTCAGCATGATGGCTCCAAGCTCTGAAATCCTGTGTGTACAGTCAACAAGGGAACAATATTTTGCATTTTCGTGTTTGTGTTTGGGCGTTTGTGTCTGCGAGTCGAGGCGTCATCATGAAGGCTCCAAGCTCCGAAATTCTGTGCGCAATGTTGACAAAAGCAAGATCGTGCTTACTACATATTCATTTTATTGGTTGTGTGTACAAGCTTTAGCACGTAGTCCATGCTCTAAAATCCTGTGCACACAGCCAAAAGAGGTGTGGGCAAGCAACAAGGAAGTATGCACACACAAATGCTGAGTGCACTTAGTCACAAGGGGATGGCACAAAATCACCATAATTATGTGATTGCCCCTGGCTCCAGTGGCTCCGTTTTATCCCACACCCCCACCCAAGCCCAAACACCCACCCCCACCCCGACCCACGCCCACACCCCTACCCACGCCCACGCCCACGCCCACCCACGCCCACGCCCATGCCCACGCCCTCGCCTACACCCACACCCACGCCCATGGCCACACCTGCAATCTCTTCAACAGGGCTACTTACCCCCCCTTTTTCACACACATACACACAAAAATCTGCAAGAATAGACGTAACGCACCTTGCCGTCATGCCTCCATGCTTGCCAAAATCGTAGGTAGGGGAAGGTGAAGAAAAGGGCAGGCCCACCACCAGGCCTGCCTCAGTGTGGGCGTCCAACATAATCTTTGACTCGTCCCCTGTGGTGCGTGAGTGAGTCGTACATGATGTCAGTGTGCACGTGCGCGTGTTATGTGTGTGCGTGAGTGTGTGTGTGTGTGTGTGTGTGTGTGTGTGCATGTGTGGTGTGTGAGTGCACGGCATGACATGCTTTGCTCCCTCCAATTCTAGGTGCCTGATGCACATGACGTGTGCGTGTATGTGTGTGTTGTGTGTGTGGTGCACAGGTGCACCCGTGACGGTGTGTGTGTGTGTGTGTGTGTGTGTGTGTGTGTGTGTGTGTGTGTGAGCGTGTGTGTGAGCGTGTGTGTGCGTGTAAGCGTGCACGTACCAGTGAGGAAGCCCAGGCGGATGGACTGCTTCACGATGGCGTCTTTGTGATTTGCAGCACAGGCCGCCACCATGAGTAGGTAGTTGTCGACGAAGGTCTGTGTGTGTAAATGTGTATGTGTATGTGTGTGTATGTGTGTGTGTGTAAGAGAAAAAAGAGACGCAAAAACTGTATTTACACCGCCACCAATCGAGTAAACCCTGCTGGGGGTTTTGAAGCCAATCGTTTGATTGATGACACTGCCAATCCTTCACCTGAGGGAACCCATCCGAATGAAGCCATCGTAAAAGCATGCACGTGTTTCAGTTTGTGGGTTCATGAGTTTTTGAGTTGTGATTTTGTCAATTTGTGAGTTTGTCAGTTTTGTGAGTCCTCCACCTCCTCACCTCAGGGAATTCGCGCGCAGCTCCAAAGTCGATGAGGTGCAGCATCCGGGCGTCCGCATCATACAAAAAGTTGCCCCAGTTCGGGTCCGTCTGAATGGGAGGGTGAGTGGCAAATGGGTACAAGGGATTAATGAGAGGTGCAGCATTTGTGTATCTACATCATACAAAAAGTTGCCCCAGTTTAGGCCCATCTGAATGGGAGGGTGAGTGGCAAATGGTATGAGTTTGATGAAGTGCAGCATTTGGGTGTCTGCATCATACAAAAGATGCCCCAGTTTAAGTCCGTCTGAATGGGAGGGTGAGTGGCAAATAGTATGAGTTTGATGAAGTGCAGCATTTGGGTGTCTGCATCATAAAAAAGATGCCCCAGTTTAGGCCCGTCTAAAACGGAGAACAAGAGGAAATATAGTGACATAAAAGGGTACCCTATGACATCACGCAGGTTACCACAGTGAGAGCAAATGCTGTCCTGTCTGAACGCACGTGCTGCCTCGCTGTCGCGTTCAAGACAGGCGCTTGTCAGAAACGAAAAAGATTCCTACGCGAGGTAGTGAAAAAGCACTCCCCACATTAAATAAGAAAAAGGAGTCACTTATTAGGTTAATGCGCCTAGTAGATTAATGCGCTACTTAGACTAATGTGCACACACAGCAGGGTGGATATCCTACATTGACAGCACGTTTGGTGTGGAGCAAGACGCCACTATCAGGTGAACTGGAATGCCTACTTTTTGTGGGGTTCTACTGATTGTGGGGTATACATCAAAAGCTAGGACAGGCTGAAGTAGTATGCATAAGTGGTTTTCTCAGGGGACACTTCCGTCTAAAATAATAGGCCTGTTTCTTTCCGTATTGTTCGGTCCCTTTTGTGGACCTAAGATTTCTCACTGAAAACGTACTGCCGATAAAATTTGGAGCATTGATGCAGACACATTTTTCTAAAACCCTTAGTATTATGCCGTACGCGTGACTGCACGTGTGTAAATGAGCGTTGCCCTGTGCGCACTTAATAGTCCTCCCACCATAAGGCGTGTGAGTAGCAGGGTGCACGGCAACACAGGTGAGTAAGACAGGGCACAGCAAAAACGCTAGGGGGAGATGGGAAGAATGCATACATCTCCTGCTTCAGACACTAGCATTCAAACAGGCATGCCTTATTGTGTCCATTGGAGCAGCTACAACCCAAACAAAGACCTACAATTCACTTTTGTTAGCACACGCTGCGCACGAGAAACTTCATTCGTGCTGCTCCACCACTTTTCACCATAAACCCTCCTTATCCCCCCCTTCCCTTGCCAATTCCATATACACACATACACACTCTCACACACGCACGCAAACGCACGCACACACGCACACAACCGCACACACACACACACATGTACGCACACACACACGCGCACGCACGCACAAGCACGCACACACACACACACACACACACACACACACACCTGCATGAATCGCCACGTGAACAGCTCCCCCAAGGTAATCCGCAGGAGCAAGGCGCCCACTTCATCACGCACCTCCTGTGGCTGTTCACACACCTGTGTGTGTTGTGTGTGTATGCATGTGTGCGTGTGCGTGTGTGCGCGTGTGTGTGTATGTGTGAGCGTGTGCGTGTGTGTACGTGTGCGCGTGTGTGAGAGAGTGTATGTGTATATGAGAGGTTTTAGGAAAAGTAGGGGAAAGGGTTGAACGAAGACAACAAGGTAGAACCAACGAACAGGTCCATCCTGTTCTAACATTTTCCACACGACGGGTCTATCCTGTGACAGGTCCATTCTGTTCTAACATTTTCCACATGACGGGTCAGAAGCTGAGCCTGCTCAAGAGTCTCCCACTCTACGGGATAGAGGTTGAACCTGCTGCTAGCAAACACATACCACCTATCAATGGACTGGACCCCGCAAATCGTACCTTACAGATTGATTGCTTGTTTACCTTGCAAACCGCACCTTGTTGATGGACTGCCCCTCTAGCAAACAATGCATAGTCCACCTTGAAAACGCACCTTGTCGATAGACTGCCCCTCCACCCACTCGCTCGAAAACACGCGCTGGCTGCATAGTGCAGGGATGGGGGCTGGCACATTCACCTGACACACGGAACACAGAACGACAAAACAGTAAACGACACGTAGAGAGGATGTTTTCTTAGCGTAATCGACACGTAGAGAGGACTTTTTTTAGCGCAGAAGCAAAGAGCATATTTTTCTGAACGTGGGAAGCGCAGTATTAAAACCACGGAAAGCGCGGGAATGGGGGTTGGCACGTTCATTTGACACAATGATAGCAAAGAGACAAGTGGGGGGAAGCATCGCAAGCGATGCTGAAAAGTTGGCGAAGCCTTTTGCGCTGTGAACTGGCAACTTGTGTGTGCTTTGTGCGCGCTTATACATGTGTGTGTGTGTGTGTGTGTGTGTGTGTGTGTGTGTGCGTGTGTGCGTGTGTGTGTGTGTGCGTGTTTGTGTGTGTGTGTGTTTGTGTGTGTGTGTTAAGTGTATGTGTATGTGTGTAAGTGTGTGTGTGTGTGTGCGTGCGTGTGTGTGCGTGTGTGCGTGCGTGTGTGCATATGTGCGTGCGTGCGTGCGTGTGTGTGTGTGTGTGTATGTGTGTGCGTGTGCGCGTGCATGCATGCCTTCAACCTGCTCACATCTGTCAGTCAAACATGGAGACTCGCATCCTCAGAACACGCTCCCATCGTCATCGCATCATTTAACATAAATTTTTAAGTCCCTTGCAACTTGATTTGTGGAAATCCGTGCACCCAGTCGTGTGCTTGCATGGAGCAGCGAACTTTTCGTCCTGCCTCTCCTTGGCCCCGGACCCAGCCGGCACACTCAGAAACGTCTCCTGTCAACGCCTGTGCGGTCAGATGATGTTCGGGGGGCATGGGCTGGGCTGAGCGCCGGGCAGCTTCCTCCAGCTACCAAACATTGAGTCACTTCTTTCCACAGCACTTCTCACTGCACCCCTGGTCACCAAAACTGGTATGCCCCGACAAAAATGTTTGCTCGGCCTGCCTGCCAAGTTTCAGACCTGGACGTTGGCTGTGTGGCTCTGGCCAGGCCCTGATTCTCAACTTTCCAAACTTTCGTTCCGGGGTACGCCCAGCAGCACCACCCCCTGCCCCTCCCCTCCCCCCGACACTGCAGGGCTGCCTGATTTGTAAGTCTGGGTCACTGTGCAAGTTTTGGGGGCGGGGGGTGCGTTGGGCGGGCCTGCGCACACTGGTGTGAATAATTCTCGTTTTCACGGTGCGCCCAGCAGCACCTCCACCGCCCCTCCCCATCCCCTGACACCGCAGGGCTGCGTGGTTAGTCAGTTTAAGGTGCCTTGCAAGTTTTGGGGGCGGGGGGTGCGCTGGGCGGGCCTGCGCGCCCTGGTGGGAACTTTGGTGGGAAGACACCAAACTTAGGGGCTGCGCCCCATGACTGGGGCTTCGCCAAAAAAAAATTAGTACGACTGCAGCGTTAGTTTTGAGGAGCCCCGAGAGGGAGCCAGTGTATTATGCAATAAATGCAAAAAGAACATCACAACGTATGATAGGGGTGCCGTTAGAAATTACATCAGATACCTAGGGTTGGCCAGAACCTTATATGTACGTATATTTACACCGTAGATTTGGCGATTCCCAAAGCTAAAAATATCATATGTACACCATATATACATGTTTTTGGCCAATTCTAAGATGCCATTAAAACATGACACAGGACAGATGCCATTAGAATATCATTTAGGATGGATGCCGGTAAAACACACAGGAGTTCCCTCCCTCTCAAAAGGACCCTCACTGTCTTCTTGTCCTTGAAACTCTTGTGTAGCCTTTGAAGCGTATCAAGCAGCTGAAGCACGTCAAGCAGGCAAACACATCCCCCACTCAATACCAAATACCCACTGGCAAAAGACAACCCTCCCGCAATACAAAACAATCACTGGCAAAAGACAACCCTCACGCAATACAAAACAATCACTGGCAAAAGACAACCCTCCCGCAATACAAAACAATCACTGGCAAAAGACAACCCTCCCGCAATACAAAACAATCACTGGCAAAAGACAACCCTCCCGCAATACAAAAAAATCACTGGCAAAAGACAACCCTCACGCAATACAAAACAACCACTGGCAAAAGACAACCCTCACGCAATACAAAACAACCACTGGCAAAAAATAGCCCTTAGTACAAAGGAATCACTGGCAAAACACATCCCTCCGCTCATCCCATCCCTCACCTTTCCTGCCAGGGTTGAGTCTGCCTCCACCAGATGCTTAAAACGTGCCTGGCTGGCAGCCTCCCATGTGTAATCACACTCAAGCGCAAGCTCGCGTTTGGCGACCTGTGTGTGCAAGTATGTAAATGCGTGTGTATGAATGTGTGTAAATGTGTGTGTTGCTGTGTGCGTGCATTTGTGCCTGGCTGGCAGCCTCCCATGTGTAATCACACTCAAGCGCAAGCTCGCGTTTGGCGGCCTGTGTGTGCAAGTATGTAAATGCGTGTATGTGTGTAAGTGTGTGTGTTGCTGTGTGCGTGCATTCGTGCCTGTCAGGTGGCCTTCCATGTGTGACCATACTCATGCGCAAGCTCGATGTACCCCCACCTTGGAGCACACTCCACGCGCAGACCATCCAATATACAAAACGTTGGGCAGCAGAAGAGCAACAACAACAGCAAACACGTACAATAACCTCCGAACTATGTCTCTCTCTCTCTCTCTCTCTCTCTCTCTTTCTCTCTTCCTCACGTAACATAATAGATATATACTCTCTATATATTCGCACATATACTTGCGCACACCTTGACAGCGCTCTCCACGTACAGGCCCTTAGGCAGCATGTTTGACATCACAATCAGGCGCATGAGGTTGTCCACGTCACTCTCAATGGAGCGAGCCACTCCTGGGTACTGCACCTTCATGGCTATGCTCCGTCCGTCCTTCAGCACAGCACTGTGCACCTGTGCGTGTAATGTGTTGGGTGCAACATGTGATACGTACAGTGTACGACACTTGCTGTGTGTGTGACAGTTGCTGCATGCAGTGGACCATATTTGTACGATACCTGTTACGTACAGCGTGTGAAAATTGTTGCGTGCAGTGCAGTGTATAGTATTTTTGTATGTGACAATTGTTGCATGTAGTGTAGTACGTACAGAGCGTGTGACAATTGTTGCGTGCAGTGCAGTGTACACTATTTTTGCATGTGACAATCGTTGCGTGCAGTGCAGTGCACGACACCTGTTGCGTACAGTGTGTGCTATTTGTTGTGATTAATGAGAGTGAATGTGCCATCAAGTTTAATATAGCAGGACAGTGGACACTCTGCTTGAAGTCCAGCACAGCACTGCGCAACTGTGCGTGCAATGTGCGACCATCAAAAGTAAACATGCCATCAAGTAGAGTAAGCATGATGGTTGCTGCTGCCTGCCTTTCAGCACAGCACTGGTGCATATGTGTAGGGTTGGCCAGAACCATATATATACGGTGTGTATACGGTATTTTTGGCAGGGAATTCACCATATATACGGTCATATACAGTGTATATATACGGTTCTGGCCAACCCTACATATGTGCGTGCAGTGTGCGACCATGAACATGCTTGCGCCAGAAAGTTCGTCTCCAAAAAGGCTTTTTCCTTCCATCCGCATAGCACTCGTGCATATGTGCACGTGTAAACAGATATGTAGAAAAAAAACAAATTACATAGGCGATGCCCTGCCCAATCCTGCAGCACGGCACGTTGCGTATGGTTGACTCATTTTGGTTTACACAAGCCTATGCCCCAATCATCAGCAGCACGACTCTATACGCTTGTGCGTGCGATGGATGATTGAAGGAATTCAGCAGGCTGAAAGCAGATCAACGTTCAATCTGCAATGCTCACAACATGAAAAGCAGGTCAGCGTTCAATCTGCAATACTCACAACATGAAAAGCAGGTCAGCGTTCAATCTGCAATACTCACAACATGAGGTGCAGATCAGCATTCAGTCTGCAATGCTCACAACAATCTTTAAAGGACACAAGATGAATACATCAACCCGTTGTGAACAACGTAAATCCATCCTTCACAGTCTCCAAAACCCCCACTCGCCCCACCCCTCTTTCCCACAGCAGCATGTGCAGCCGCTTACCAAAGCTCGAGCAAATCCTCTCCCAACTTCTCCGCCAAATGGCATAGATTATCTTATTGAAAACGACCTCGTGACATATTCCATCTTATTGAAAATGACCTCGACTCGTGTTCCCTGCATACCATACTGGACCACACTGTACAAGCTGCTGTCAGATAACTGGGGGCCCCAGCTTTTACAGCTCCTCTTCCAATTCCTCCCATCAACAACAAACTCCTGCACACTCATCTCCCCCCCACCGTGCCGTACCTGACCAATGCTTGCAGCAGCACGTGGCTGCCAGTCAAATTCCAGAAGGTGCTTCTCCTGCCAGCCTTCTCCAAGCTCTGAGTCCAGCTGATCTGACAACTGAGATCGGGGCATGACATCCGCACCCTCACGCACGCGCTCCAGAGCTGCTTGTACCTGTGTGTGTGTGTGTGTGTGTGCGTGTGTGTGTATGTGTAAGTGTGTGTATGTGTGGGTGTGGGTGCATGCGTTGCACCTAGCTATGATGTTCTGCTTTTGGGGCACAGGTTTGGGTCCTCTGTTCTTTCCTGCAGTCGTGGGGTACAAAATATTTGAAACTGATCGTTGCTCGTCTTTCTTTAAAATGCAGCAGCTGAGCACTTTCTTTGCAACGAGCTGACCTACATCCCTTACGCGTGTACTCTCCCACACGGTATCTCACCCCCTTGGCCGATCAACGAATAAGTCCATCGATCTAGAATTGCTACCCGTTGCGTTAGGCTTGGTGAAAATGGCACACGCGCACGCGCACACACATACACAGTCGTCAATTTGAAGCACACACACGCAATGCACACACAGTGCAAACAAATAATCATCAAGATGGCCACGCCAGCTTGCTCATCCCAAACTGACCCTCTGCCTCTATTCGCCTGCATGCATGGAGGTAACTGAAGGATGCATTTGCCTACACCTGCATGGAGCCCCCTTCATGTTGCGCCCCTGCGGGGCAAATTGCACTCATCATTAGGCTAGACAGCATTAAGCCTATGCTACTCTTCCACGCTTTCCTGCTTTTTCGTAGGACACAGCATTCCTATGTCCTGGACAAACAGTACTTAGCCAAATTGTGATAGACATTTCTCACACCTGCATGGCGTCAAGGAAGGGAACACAGCATCTACTCTAACTCCACCCTACATTCCTGCACTTGTGGGGGCATGATGTATTTGTCCTAGTTAAATCCACCCTACATTCCTGCACTTGTGGGGGCATGACATTTTCGTCCAAGACAAACTCCACACTACGTTCCCGCACTTGTGGGGGCATGACATTTTCGTCCAAGACAAACTCCACACTACGTTCCCGCACTTGTGGGGGCATGACGTTATTGTTCTAGACAAACTCCACACTACGTTCCCGCACTTGTGGGGGCATGACGTTCTCATCCTGGATGGACAGCATCTGACCCAGCTTCAGAGCCGCCCCTCGCATGCGACACAGCGCATTGGCCAACCGCTCTGCGTTGCCCTCCGTGAGGTAGGGAGAGTACAAGGGCTTCTTACCGTCACCCTGTGGTTTGTTTTGACACACACACAGACACACACACAGACACACAGGTTGCGCATGAGTATTCAGGGGTGTACGTACGTTACTGTGCATACAAGGGGTGGTGTCTGTACACCACTGGGGTATGTTCATGAGTGTGCATGCAAGGGTGCAAGGGTGAGTACTGAAAGTTCAAGTTGCCCTGCGTTGCTCTTTGTAATACGGGGGGGAAAAGGAACAGGGACTTTCCCTACTGACCCTGTGGTCTAGAATGCAGGCAACAAAGCGTGCTGCCTACCTATTGAAACCCTTAATCCTAAGCACGCACCATACACGCAAATGCAAAATTACATACACATATACACATGCACACGCACAAACACGCACAAACACGCACGTGCACACCTCTGTCTGCTGCGCCGTTTTGCTACCCCCTGCCCACGCCCTCCCCAGGCTGTCCGACAAGCTGCCCATCACAAGCCCAGCCCCCAACCCAGCAAAGCCCATGGCCCGCCCGAAAGGCGACTCAGGCACTCTTCGCTCGCGCAGCTGTTTGCGTGCAGCAGCCGCCTTTTTAGGGGGGGGGGTGGCAGGGGCCGGTTGAGCTGCATGGGTGGCCTGTGGTGTAGGGCTGCTGGCGGTAGCTGAGGCGCTGGGGCTGGTCTGGTGAGCAACTGAAGAAGACACGGGTGGCGAGCTGGTGCTGTCGTCTGCGGTGACCGCAGATGCGATCGGACCTGGCTCCCAGTTTGCCCCAGCAGCCGCAGATGTAAATCCGGGGCTTGGGGCATGAATGCTGGCATTTGATTTACTGCTGCTGTTGGAGCTGCTGCTGCTGCTACTGCTGCTGGAGGAGCCGATGGGTATGTCTCCGATGCTAGTGCTGTAGGGGGCAGAGAAGGGGTGTGTACCTGCTCGCTCGTGGGAGGCTGCTGTGGCAGAAAAGGGCATGACTGGTGCAGCTGCGGTCCCTGCAGCTGCGAAAGGTGCTGAGGAGAGGACCGATGCTCCAGTACTTGTTGTTGAGCCCCAGGAGCCTGCACCACTGCTACTGCTGCTGACGCCGCTGTCCTGAAAGCTTTGACTTGCTTCAGGGGGGGCAGCATCTGGAGCGGGTGCTGATGCAGCTGGTGATCCAGATGCAGATGCTGGCTCGTACTGCTGCTGCTGAGAATTAAAGCCACTTGAGGCAGCTGAAGCGTTCGTCTGTGTCTGCTCCTGCTGCACCTCCTCCCCTGCCTTTTTTAGCAAATCGGAGGCATACTGCACGGCACGTTGCGTGTCCACGGCTGCCGCACGCCTTACAAAGTCACTGTGTATTGTGCAGGAGGGTAGAGGTTATCTGGCTGATCCAACTTAACCACATGCACACTTAGGTTTGTAAAGCCTGGCCACCACACATTAGGCAAGTTACAGTAGCAGTAGAACTCACCTATCAGCTGCCCTGCGTGCCAGGATAAGCCCAAGACCTCGGAGTACACGGCTGGCATCCTGTGGTATGTGTGTGCTAATTGAAACACTTGTCTCAAGGATGGGTAATGTGTGGCTAACAATTCATGGCATGGTAATTAATGCTCATGAGGCAAGTTGTCTCAAGGCTACAAGCCTTACCTCCAACCGCACAGGGCTGAGCCAGAAAAAGGCCATGCTCTGGAACCAATCTCAGAGCGTTCAATACTATTTGCTGGCTAAATCGAAATAATTTATTTGAATCTATTGCGCATATATGGCTCGATCGGTTTCACAACCTCGCCTCCCAACTTCGGTTGCCAGGCAAAAAACGTACGAAACATCCAGTGCCACAGATGCCCTCCTGATCATCAGTGACTTTCTTTTCTTGAACAAGGTATGGAGGATGTTATAAGGCACCTTAGCGCCTTATACAATGCCCCCCACAATGATTGATTGATCGTGTGTGAGTGCGTGTGTGTGTGTGTGTGTGTGTGTGAGTGTGTGTGTGTGTGTGAGTGTGTGAGTGTGCGTGCGTTTAATAACTATCAACCTACGCATGCGTCTCCGCGTGCAAGGTATTTCACGGCTTATTGGAGCTTGTGCAACATAGGCGCTTGTGCTTGCACGTGGCATCAGCGTGCAATCAGCGCCACACAAGCCTCTGACCTCATCCCACGCTTCCATACATTTATTCAACAGCAGGCCGTGGGGTTCACCCACTGCTAAGTCATCATCGCGAGGTGGAGACACCTTGACTTCTTTCTCTCATACATTCTCTCATACACTTCATACCCAGATGAAGCTGCCTGAGCTATTTGCTTGTGTGAATACCAATGGAAATGGGTGGCTGAGTGAGAACGAATTCAAGGTAAAGCATACTGCAGAAGGTCACGGCAATAGCACGCCAGGAAGGTTTTGAAGCAGAGCATTTTGCAGGTTGTGTATTATCATATTATACGGCAGCATATCCCTAATAGCAACGCGGCCTTTAACTTCGATAGCGCACACATGTGTGTGCCGCAGTTGTTTCACATACAACTTTTAATCTGACTCCTGTTGCCTGATTTGATACAGGACTTGCTCTCAGCCTGCAATCCTCACCTCACAAATCGTCAGTTAAAGTCGTGCATGTCCCAGGTAATAGTCTGAAAGGGCGTTATAAAGGAAAGAGGAGCGGCCAGCTGTAGCACTCAAACCAGGCAATTGAATGCTTTTACAGAGTTGAATTGTTTGCATATTGCCCAAGACTTTTCCCCCTGCAAATTGCAATGATTTTACCTACAGCATTGTTGGTGAACTTCACAGTTTGATGCTTTGTTATTTGCCACATCACACATTATCCCTGCAGGTTAAATTTCAACTTGCAAAGTGCATGACAGGACAAGTCAGGGTCAGTTTGCAGGTAATGAAGGCGACAAAGGAGCTGACTGCTGAGTGCTAAACGTAGTAAGATGATAAACGGAAAAAAAAGGCGCCCTGGTAGTGTTCACATGATTGAGGGAAGGGGCACTTGGGTGCCAGCACCTAAAAGACCCTTACCACCGAAATTACATCATAGGCCATTCAGGCTAAGTCCAGTACTTGACTAAAGGCATCAAATCAAATGATCTATGCTGTCCTCCATTAAAATGGGTGATCTGTGTTAACTGTTGAATTTGAAAAGGTCCGAAATAAGGCCATTTTACAGCTATGTAAGTACAAGTACAGATTTGCTTTGTAGGTACATATCTAATTCGCCTGCTTATGTGCCGCATTGCACGCACCATCCAGTTCTTAGACAAGGCTAGTTACCCCTGCTTATTGTTACCATGTGGACTGCTCCGTTGCACAGGATCTAAGGCTTGCCCTTCAGGATTTGCAAGAAGACATTGCATTGTTGCCACCTCTGCCATTGCCTTCTGTCCAGCCCATTGTGGATCCAAAAAATGAGCCTGGGCAGCAACGGCACCCCCAACAGCATCCTCAACAGCACCCCCAAAATTCCCAGCAGCGAGGAGCACCACAGTCGCAGCAGCAGCAGCAGCAATACCCCACGATTCACGTAAGCCCGCACATTTTGCAGCGCGATTTGGTCAATAACGGGAGCAGCAGAGGACCTTTCCCGGCAATCTATGGGAGCCAACAGCAGCATCACCGCCAGGAACAGCAACATCATCATCACCATCACCACCACCACCACCACCAAGAGCAGCAGCAACAGCGGCAGCAATCGCAGAGGATAAAAAGTAATCCCCCTTCCTGATATCCGCGCGTTTAAAGACCTGTCAATCCCTGTGTCTCAGCCCAACAATCCAGCCTCATATTACCCCCGTATATGAAGAAGTATCAAACCATTTGCTGTTTTTCTAGCCGCACGGGGGATCAAACTGTAAATCGAATGATGAACCATTTTGAGTAACGCGGTGCTACTCCTCTTGCCTCTTGTTTAGGCTGACTTGTCGCTTGCTTTGATTATTGAGTGGAAGCGATTTTGTTGCTGTCTTGCAGTCTATCTGTGAAGAAGGCTTGATCATGCAATGGCAGTGCTATATGCCCTGTTGAAGCCTTGTTGAAAAATCGGATGTGGTTTGCACTTTTGGAATAAAAAGGATTTTGACTTGCACTGTCACTCTATGTTTCATGCCGTGCGGGCATCGCCCGTATCGCCCGCACTGAAGATGCAGGCTTTAAGTAAATAATCGAGGGGGTGTTGAACTGCTTCTATACGTGCAAAATTACGCGAAGAGCAATCCCAAAATTATCCGTTCATTCGAATTCCCGACGATTCAGAAGTGTTAAATGGCATAATTTCCCACTTCACCGACCTCCAACCAGGTTTGCGGCTTGAACGCAACTTTTAATTGATCTATTTCAAGGTGGCGAAATTCCTATCTTTCGGATGGATAAGTACCTACTAATTTGAATGAGTCATTCTCACTGATTCGAACAAAAAAAGAATTAAGAACTGGGGTGCAGTATCCAGTAACCGCACCTGCTCTGTGAGATAGGTGATCGCCCTCAAAAAAGAGTGCCTGCAAGCTCATCGCTCTCGGAGTTGCTCAAGTGAATTGATTAAGCAAATGTTATATACACTATACGCAGGAACAACCTCGAAAAGTAAACTTCGCGCACAAACTCGGTCAGGGCAATTTCAAAACCCCTTCTTCTTTATTCGAGAGTAGAGGCCGGAAATCATGCCGTCCAACAAGTCCTTTAGGTGAGTGTCAAAGAGCATGATTCAAAACTGTCTACACGCACTTTCATCCCTCCCTCCCCCACTCACCTTTCCCACATCCCCTCCCACAGAACTAAGAAGACTCTGGCCAAGAAGCAGAACCAGAACAGGCCCATCCCGTGAGTGTGTTTGTTTGTGCACTGAGAAAACTGCGCCATGCACTCCCCTTGTGTGCACCTGGCTGCATGATTGGAGAGCACGCACACAGCATATGCATGCAAGCTCTACCTCTCTTATGAATGAGACATTGCTTGCATGCCTCCATGCGCGTTCCTGGACTGGTCATGAAATTCTGCTTGCTTCCCTGTTCCCTTCACACAGCCACTGGATCCGCTTCCGCACGGACAACAAAATCCGATACAACGCCAAGAGACGCCACTGGTGAGTTGTGGGGTCGCGTTCAGTGTACGGTTGGTCTCCCTCCTGCTCCCGGCCTCTTGCCGCGAAGTGAAGCTGGCTGCTGCCTCACGCTTAATCGACGGTGCACGCTGCCGTGCTGTTGTCCATAAACTAGCCCTGTCAATGGATGATTGCATGTGGAAAGAAGGCATACGTACATTTATGTAGTCCTGACTGACGGCCAACCCTTTTTCTTCCTCAGGCGCCGCACCAAGCTGGGTCTCTAGAGTGCTTGGGCAGTGCTTGGACAGTGCTTGGAGGAGCACAGGAGGCAGCAGCAGCAGCAGCGTGTGTGTGTGGGTTTGTGTGGGCACACCCTGAGCCATCATGCAGCACAGCACTTACGTAGGAGTAGGAGGGCTTTGATGTGTGCAGAGAATATGTGTACACCCTTTGTGCACGTAATGTATGCTTGTTGACTGTGGTAGAGACAAACAGACTCTTAAACAAGAACGTGGATGCAGTGTAATAACTTCATCCGTTTCGCGGCTAGCTGTTTTGGGTCGATTTCCTCAGTTGTTGCTGAGAGGTTCACTCATGCTTCTCTAGGGCTCTATGTGGCAGATACAGGTGCGTCAGCATGACTCCAATTGTAGACGTGCACGCACTTTCAACTCCCAACACATACACACACACACACACACACACACACACACACACACACACGTGCACACACACACGTGCACACGTGCACACACATACACATGCAAACACAAACACATGCAAACACACACACACACACACTGATAAGTACACATCATGAGCACATACACACACGCACGCACAATCACAAAACACCTACATGCATGTTCTCACTCATCTAAATACGCATATACACACACATGCACCATTACGTGCACACACACACACACACACACACACACACACATGTCAATGCACCCCCAAATAAAAGCATCCGAACACATGGACACACACAAAACACACACGCACGTACGCACATGACATTCACGCACACACACACACACACACACACACACACACACACACACACACACACACACACACACACCACACACACATCGTGCGCACTTGCTCGACTGACCAGAACAGTTAGGTTTATGTATGAGATTGCTAAGTTTCAGTGAATCAACAAAAAATCAGGTTCTCCAGAGTTTAGTGACGAGGGACAAAGAAATAGGTATGACAATAGGTAGGCATCAGATGACATTCTGCCTAGGCTGTTCCAATCTGGGAGCGAGCTTACAAGGTTTACAAGGAAAGGCCTTCAGTCAAGGTAAGGTAAGGTTACATCGCTATATATGCCTCAGGGGCATCTGAGCGGAAGCTTGGAAAAAAGCCTTCAGTCAAAGCGTGCGACTGCTAGCCTGCTCAAAAAAACTTTTAATGAGAAACAAATAGTGTTGTTCTTGTGTAAAAAAGTAGAAACAGAGTTTACATATTAGTCTTAGAAACAAGGTTTACAAAGAAAGGCCTTTAGTCAAGAAGTGCAACTGCTAGCCAAGTTTAATTTTGTAAAAAGTAGAAATATCCAGAGCTCTTGCCTCTAAGAACTAAGGACTCATATTTCCTGCGAAGAGATCTAGGGGTTACAAGGATGGCCTACAGCCCGAGTCTCTGGCTGATGGCAAGTGGCTGGTGAAACAAAATCAACCAGTGTCGAAAATTGAAATTAAATCTGACACAAGAAGGGTAAGGGTTACACAGCTATATCCGCCAGCGAGGGCAGTTGAGCTATAGCAAAAAAAATAGGCAGCTTCAAGAAGAGAAAGAGGCCAGACTGAACAAGACACCAGAAAAAGAGACAAGGTCAGTGATCAAACAGAGCAAGGCATTTGTCCGCAAAGTCAGCTACTCCTACGGCATCAGACTGATTG
>Ga0307947_1001563_pt1 | contig 18148 bp, 20 predicted proteins | sample OrgLakmetagen232_FD_201840 | JGI IMG/M metagenome (GOLD analysis project Ga0307947, IMG submission 201840) | Saline water microbial communities from Organic Lake, Antarctica - #232 | ecosystem: Environmental > Aquatic > Non-marine Saline and Alkaline > Saline | place: Antarctica: Organic Lake...
CCCCCTTCCAGTGCCCCCACCCAAACAAAAAGGGTACCAATCTGCTCCATTTTTAAGCAGGCATCCATTAGCATACTCATCAAGACCTGGAACTGAAGTGTTGCAGAGTTATGGGGCAAAAACTGAGATACGGACGCCCATGCACACGTGACCTACCAGGCACCCATAACTGGCGTGCACAGTCCAACATTGCTTCCATTTCTTCAGAATTCCACTGACTATTTCATGCTGGCACAATCCTGAAAGTTTTGGGTTAATTGCTGCTTCATTGGCTTGACTCACACCGCGGCCTGCACCCGAGTGCGTGTGCCTCTGACTTTTGGACATGTCCACAGACCCTCCCTTTTACCCAATTTACTAAAAAAGGGTGCCAATCGACTGCGATTAAGCTGAGGATTCCGATGATGTATTTAAAAATTCGTAGGAGTGACCCTAAATTTTGGAGGGGGGGGTCCCAAAAAGTCGAAACCCCCCCGACCCCCCCCCCCCCTCACGTTCTCCGATTGAACTCATTTATATACCAATCGATAGCTCTCAACCTCAGGATTCCGAATATACAGGGATGTGTCATACTGCGTATTTGAATAATAATATCGTAATTAACGCGTATTTTACCGTATTGGGTCATACTATACGATTGCAAAGTTTGCCTTTTTTGCCGTTTTTTGGTCTTCATAGACAAATTCCGCCCCAGCAACGGCCTTTCAGTGAGCTTTAAATGCTATTATAAAATACGCTTACAACATATAATACATTGGAGAAGAATTGGGAATGTTTTGGGTGATTTAGGGGCGAATCGAGTCCATTTTGGGTCAAAAATCGGCAATTCCGAAATTGCTTAAAAAATACAATCGCATTATACGCGTATTCCGTATTTAATGCGTATTTTACCGTATTGAACATCCCAAATGACTGTATGACACATCTCTGCGAACATATAAATTTTAATTGATTTGACACGTGTCGTCCAAAAGTTAAGCTTCTTACACCCTCCTGTGTTCGCTTATATACATTAATGAATTAAAGTTGAGACCGGGTGGAAATGGCCGTGTGAGCCAGGAGAATCCGGAACTCGTTTCACCCCCCCTGTTGCACACCCCTTTAACTCTTCCTGGTGTCATAAATAAATATTATTAATGAAGACACTTGGTTTAAAAGATGGGGTTGTCAGCCGATGCAGCGACGAAAGATTCGGAATTGGGAATTTTTGGGGATTTCTGGGGAGATGGGGCTGATTCCGCCCAAAAGTGGACACCCTCGCTGGCCGACGAGTGTCTTCCACACCGGGAAAGAGGCTCAGCGAGGTCATGACTTACCCTTGATTATATTTTATACCGTAGGTACACGATCACTTTGGAAATTTATTAATCATTTGACAAAGAACGGGAATTTCAATAATTCTAGGAGCCCTCTCCGAACTGAATCTAAATGTTGAATAAATTATTTCTAGTGGTTTTGATTTAAAAATGAGCTCCCAGCGTGCCAGTGTGAACCCCCTGGCCCTGTTCTTGAAGCCCCTGCCCCCAGCTGAGAGGCTAGCCGTTCAGCAGAGAGACCATGAGAAGCTGCAGAGGGAGAGGCAGCTCAGGGAGCTGGCAGAGGAAGAGGGGGGCAGGCGCAGTTGAGGAGTGCACTTGTGAGGTTGTGCACGTGCTCTCAGTGGGGCGCCCGCACGGCTCCAAGAACAAGCCTCCTCTTCTCACAGCCCCTTCATGCTCTTCTTCTGGGGCATCCATCCAGGGTGAGTGTTGCTGGCAACTGGGTAAGAGAAGGTTGCCTCTCTGATTGAGGGAAGCAGCAGCAGCAGCAGCAGCAGCAATTCGGGGCTCTCGAATTCACAAAGAAATTCCCGACAGGACCCTCCCCAAGTCCTTTCGAACTTCAAATTTAATCCCCAGACCTCAAAATTTAAATTAATTGTATTTTTGATGTCACAAAGTGATCATGAACCTATGGTATATGTAAAACAATACAAGCTTATTTTGGACGAGTATGAAATTGGAAACCAGCAAAGTCCTCCATTTTCGAAATTGCACAACCCTAAGAGGATTTTACAACGTTCACAAACTTTATCAAACAATGTGCCCCCCGAAAAGCGAACTGAAAAACCCTGGTACACACAATAAAACTATATGTCGTGCAGACTAAACTTTGAATTCAAACCCGTAATACGCCTCACCTTCTCATCGGTGTATCTGTGGCGGACCAGCAGAGGATGGAGTGCGATCTGCATGAGCATGGGGTGAGGGGTGGTTTATGGCCGTGAGTAGATAAATTCAATCAGGCAGACCAGCCTAGGCCAGCACTTCATGTCAGCTTTCTTGCACAAGCAGCGTGTTGCAAACTCCAAAGAGCCTTTCTCGTGCTTCTAATTGGCGGACAGGCAAAAATATCCCGTGTCTTTCCTGCCTGCATTCCTGTACAAGTATTAAGGTTGCAAGCAGCACACTCTGACGCCAAGGACGGCAAGGGAAAAACAAGCACAAGTGAGGAAGGGGACCTCTCGTGCAATGCAGTGCAGTCACACGACATGTACACGCAATTCAGGCTAAGAGGCCTTCAAGTTAAATACCGCCATCCCGGACAGATGAACACACGCAACCCCATACCTTCCGCAAGTGCGTAAAAATATTGCTGATGCGGCTGCCCCCGAGCTTTGAAACAAGAGAAAGAGAACTCTGGTTACTTTCATTGGCTGCCTTACCACTACCGGCCATTCTACCCCTGAAATAAGCAAGGACGTGAAGGTACAAGCACGCTCAGATAGATTGTGCATCATCATGTCACTGCATCCAACAGGCACATCGCTTGGTACTGCAAACGTTTAGAGCCAAATTAAAAAGTAATCACTGTGATTGCAAACAACTTACGCACGTATAGCAGCTGCTTACAAATGACAAGCGTAACTGTCATTACCGCATCACGGTGATTATTAACAATTGATAAGCACATGGGCAGACTTTGTCCACACTGTTGACTGTTAACAAATATGGGTCAATGTGGCTCTACGGATCAGTTGTTATAGCCCTACAGAGAAAGAAAGGCTAAAAAACATCACCTCGGTGCCGCTCCCTCCAGGCTCATGTCAACCCCTTCGAAAGAGCTGCTTTTGCTTGCTTTCTTGCAACCAGCACGGGCAGCTGCCACCTGTGAGCACATGACACCACAGAGCAGCATTACGGATTTGTACAAAAAAAAGCGTTTCAATCCGATTGACTGGTTCCTGCGTGGGGAAGAAAAGGAACTGCAAAAAAAGTACGCAGGCCGTGATAACCATTTGCCACGTTATTGAAGAAAAAATGAGCCTTTTTGGTACCGGGAATTGTACAACTCCTCCACCAAACAGAATAAGAAAAAGATCATTGGAGATCAGGAGGGTTACAGGCTTGGCCTTAAACCGTCTCCTGATAAAAGTTGATTATGGTACTGGAAAGGGCCATTTGCTGCATGCTTGCTCTAACATCTGGCAAGGAAGGCCCCTTAAGGTGGGTGAGCATAGCAAGGTCGATGAGTGTGTCCTCCTTGTGAGAAGACATTTTGCTTCTCCCTACAATACAGCTGTTCTTTCACCAAGCTGCCTACTGCTTTTACCTCTGCACGCATGTTGGTTAGGGCAGTGGAGTACACCTCAGCCTGCTCAGGGACCATCTCGACCTGCAGGGAATAAATACAAGGCTGTGGGTTCCCGTACCTCCTACTAACGGTAGCATCATGATGTGCTGGTCAATAAAAAGGGATTTGCACACACAAGTAAGCTCTACACAGGTCCCTAGGACATAGCTAGACACTAGACCCCACCCAACACGTTCCTTTGTATAACACATTGCTGTGTCAAGCGATAAAGGGTTTTATTATGGTCAAAGGAAGGAACCCTGCACCTGCACCCTCAACTGCGCACCTCCTTTAAGAAGTGCACTTTTGGCACAAGCTGACCCGCCACCTCAGATTTCAAGCGGCGCAGGATGAAAGGAGCCAACAGGCGGCGCATGCGATCAGCCATGCTGGCTTGGGCCTGCACGGATAACAGGCTGGTGTGTCATGAGACCAAACAGATATTGTTGGACCATCATTCCCATCCTACGTTCTCCTTGTTGTGCTCACTCCACCTGCATATGCTGATTCAACCTGCATATGCTGATTCAACCTGCATATGCTCACTCAACCTGCATATGCTTGTTGTGCTCACTGAACCTGCATATGATGATTTGGGCGCGAAAGCCAGATGAAGTAATAAGCCGTATGAAGTAACACCAAATGATGAACAAGAAGACGGTTTGAGAAATCATCCACCACGTTATCTGTTAGAGCTGGCTGTACCTGTGAAAGACCTGAGCCATTCAACCTGTCCCTTTAGCATGCACATGTTAGACTCGATGGCACGTTGTCGGTATTCTCCCTAAGTACTGCCTTGGCAATAGGCTCTATCAGTTTCTGTTATAAAGCCTGATAATACACCATAATTGCTTTACTTGCTGATCTGCACAGGCACGTCATGTTGCACTCAACAACTCTTCTACCACCTTGATGCATGCCTGAGTTCATGGAATCACTCTTCCACCCTCCCCCCAGGTTTTCCAGGTTGTACCTGTTCGTCCTTAGCAGCCCCCTCCAGCTCTTGCCCCAAAATGACCTCATCATTGATGTCTTCGCTACTGCCAAACAGGTCAGGCATGAGGAAGCGCAGCAGAGCCAGCAGCTCACCCAAATCGTTTTGCAGGGGAGTGCCTGCGTGTGTGACAGAAGGGTGTAACACTCGGAGCACCCTCTCACAGATAATGAAAGGGCATGAGTGGCACAGGGCGTAGGAGGCATGGGCCATGTCAAGGTGGGTGATGTAAAAACATTTGTGTTTTGAAGCATCTTTGGTGGTGTGCACTTGTACGCATACCAATGCACACCAACATTACACACGTACATTACATTTGACCAAACACTCCCACATACATACTCACCTGTCAAGAGGATGCGATGATCTGCATCTTTGGCCACGGCTACGAGCTTCCTGTGCCGCACACTGGTGCTGTTCTTCAAGGCATGCGCTTCGTCTGCCACCAAGTGAGACCACTGCCATCTGCGCGCACGTTTACTAGCAGTGCATAAGTATGACATGCACACCATTTGGGCCAGTGGCAGCTGCGTGCAATACAATTCCTGCGATGACTTTGTAACTAATTCGCCCCAGCTGCAAACACATGTATAGAATAATGTACTTACACGGTACAGTGAGGAGGAGCAAGGAATATAAAGCTAAAACACGAATGTACTCAGGCAGGATAGCAAGGAATGAACTAGAAAGTCCCCCCACACACTTATCCAAATGCTAGTGTACTCGGGCAAGCAAGCAATGAATGAAATAGGAATTCCCCACCCACTTTTTGATGAACATCCTGTCCACGCGTGCATCCATGCTGTCCCTCTCAAACATGGAGTAGGTGGTGAGGATGACATCAAATGGAGCAGCATCTCCACTGGCGGGGTCAGACAACTGCAAGCCCACAAAAGTATTTATAAAAGTGCATATGCATGTGTGTATGTGTGTTTGTGTCACAGCAAGCAAGAATAGAAACATGACAAGGAAGGGCTGATCACACACGACCACACACATACGCACATGCAAACACAGCACTCCCATGTGCATGATGGTGGTGTGGAGTGTTCAGCATTTGAGGTGCTCACGAAACGTTTCCCGTTCTCAATTTTGAATCAGTTGCGTCACAAATTGCGGGAGAAAGGGCCTAGCGACAGATACTGATTAAGGGAGGCATATGGGTTAGCCATAGAACAGGCATATGGGTTAGACACAGAACAACCCAAGCATGGACAGGTGCCTCTTAATTACAGGCCACTATTTAATGACAAAGTATTTTTTAGCTAGTTTAAGTAAAAGGATTACATAACCATTTTCATCATTTCTCTACAGCCATTCGCACGGCATGATCATGTTTACCTTGAAGCCACAGATTGCTTCCTCTTCGCCTTCGCTGCTCTCCTCCACCTCCGCGTCTTCACTGCCTGTGCAAAAACAATTTAATCATAAGCTTTCCAGCACAGTACCTTTTGCATCACCTACTCATGCAAGCGTCATTCATTCTGCTCCGCTCACACTGAAAAATTGGAAAGTTCCCAATAAGACGGCTCCTGTCATATTTCTGTTATGCTGTTCTGCAGAGCTCTGAAGCAGCCAGCACCAACACCACTTTCAGAGCAAGCTCTTTGCATATTTCTTTTATGCTGCTCTGCAGAGCTCTGAAGCAGCCAGCACCAACATCGCTGTCAGAGCAAAGAGCTTGCCAGACCCTGACATGTCACTGCCACGCACAAACCATGCGCAGGCGTGCAGGTAATCACCTGATTGCGAGCCGCGGGCACTTTCAGGCTCCCTTCCCTCCTCGCTGCTGCCTGCCAGGTCAATCACACTGGATCCACTGCGGGTGGGATCTGGCTTACCCTCATTGAGAGCTGCTGATCCGCCAGGTCCCTGCTGGTCCATGGCACACACATAATTGAAGACCAGGTTTTAAACTTGATCAGGCATTCGCAGGTTCACCAAAAGCCAGACAGGAAAGACACTGATGAAAAGAGTGAAGTCACAAGACAGGAGAAATGAGACACTGGTCGCCAAAACTCACACGCACAAGAGATGGACAGGGTGGGGACGGCCTGGTGTTATCTTGTCTGGAAAAAACGACTTTCCTTGACAAGAACAAAGACCCTTCCAATTGAAGATGGAACAGGCACGACGGCATGTTTTATCATGTGGTGCTGCACCATTCCCAAGCACACTTAGCGGTGACAGTTTGCTTCTTGAGCTTCAGGCTCAATGCCTTGCTGTGGTAGGCACGTATTCATCCTGTACATTTTTACAGCTCCATCAGCAAGTGCTTGATTGCAGACCATTGTGCGGCCTAACCCTCCCAGGAATGTACTTACCTACTAGTATATTATTTGTACACGCCCGCCGCACCTTTTTACGTGCCTCAGCTTTTCGTTTCATCCAGCCCTCCAGGACTTCTCGTAAAACAAACCGGTCTTTGCCGTAGTACACAATGACCCTGGTGCCAATGGACAGAGGGGAGGGAAAGACTGGTGGAACTGGCGAAATGGAGGTGTTAGAAATGGGCATGCTCCATCAGTGGACTTCAGACACTGAAAGGCACGGTCATCCAAAGACATACGCAATGTGCAATATGCAACAAAACCTTGTTTATCAATTATATTAAGGAGTCATAAAAACGTCAGAGGGGGTATCTGGGCAAAAGCCAAAACATGCTCCTTTTTGCGTAAAAGGTGGAACTACTTACACGTCACTTCATCAAATTGGACCCAACCTAGCTTCAAACTGGTGCTGACTTTATAAGCTACCCGAGCATGTGCTCAGATTTAGACAAGTCGGCCTGCATACAGAATGACAGGACTAAAAGCACACGTCGTGCACCTGTACCCTGGATGGGTGCTTTCCAGGGGGAATGGCACATTAATTTGCATATCTCGCCAACTACTTGATCTTTTTGCTCCATTGTTTTTGCAATGATCTTTATTAAATTCCAAAACACTAAAAATCACCGGGTTTGGTGCGCTGGCTGGTCAGATACAGCATATGGCTGCTCAAAAAGTAGGGTTCATGCCGCGGCCGATTAGGTATGGGCCCCCTAATTTGCACGTTTCAAGCTCAGCTGCATTGGAGTCTACAAATTAGAGCTGAGCATGAAACGTGCAAATTAGGGGTCCTATACCCTAGGAGCATGCAAAAACTGTACCATTTTTGGCCTCAGGTAACCCCATCTGTAAAAATGCAATGAGTATTTTTCTTCAACGCTGTATGGCAGAATCGTACTTCATTTAACAGGAAAAGGTAACTTATTGAATGGGTCCCAAAAGCGACCCTAAATATGTGCTGGCAGTCAATTGCAATCGCAATTGCACTTATGCATGTGCTGCTTGGACATGCACACATACACACAAACAAACACACACACCTCAGCTTCGGGCACCAGAGTTTGAGCTCCCGCTGCCAGTTTTCCAACAGTGAGGAAGGGCAGACGATGAAGTGGGGCTTGGGGGCTGCCAGTTTCTGGCGGGACCACACACTGGCCTGCTGCTGTTGCTGCTGCTGCTGCCGCCACTGCTCTAACGCTGCGTGCTGCAAAAGACCTAGGAAGCATATGGTCTGTGCCGTCTTCCCCAAGCCCATCTACATTTGTCAAGTTTTGGTATAGTACTGGTAAACAGAAGAGCAAAAGGTCTATTAATAAGCTCTACATGCCTAGAGCAAAAGACATTTAGCCCTTATCGAAGGCGAAGCACACAAAAATGGATGCTCCTATGTATGCTTAAAGAAAAAAATAGGAAGAATGCTTGAGCTATTTTTACCTAGCAAGCGCATCCGCGATGTAAGTGGTTATAACAAGGTGACTTATTTGTGCCCTCGAAGAAGGAGCCTCTTCCACACTCTCATGGAAGTGAAGCTACAGGTGCCTTGGTCAAGGCGCAAACAATGAGACCTAGCCAGATTTTGAATGCACCTAGAGTAAGGAATGATATAAGCCATCAGGGTTGAATATTACTTAAGCCGCGCACAATTATAATCATCTAAATGACAAATCGTCCATTGACCCAAGCGCACTTGTTCAAATACCAGACACTTTGTTCAATGTGATTGAGTGAGCCTTAAGTGCACAGGCCATGTCTACATCATGCCAGGGTGGAACCCCTGCTGCTCCACTGACCTCATCAGCCAGGATGGCACCACCAGCAGTGCCGCTGCGGGATAATACCTGTGAGCAGCACAAGGAGGAAGCAGCCGTGCTGATACAAACATTTACAAGCATGCTGCATTGGTGCTTGCCAAAGGTATTTCATTACGACACATACGAGCTCGAGGCTGCTCTCTGCCGTGCCCCGCTCTTCTCTGAAAGGCCCAAGACTTCACCCCAGCCCACTCACTGAGAGAAAGTTGATGCCCACCAGCTGGTAGCCCTTTAGAGTGCTAGCTGCAGCAGAGCCGCAAGCAGGGCCAACCTGGGAGGCACATGACCGCAACGTTCAAGAGAGCGCAAAACTGCAAGCACAACATGAAATAATAGTTCTATCCTGGCTCATATCTAGGTCGCCCCCGTGAAAAACCCACCCTACCAGTCTCACTTAGCTCTCCACCCAATTTAAAGCCCCCTATTCCTCATCTGAATGTTAAATACTTGATGTTATATCTAAATCATTGACATTTGCTGGAAATTTGGCATTCTGGGGGGTTCTGTGGGGCCCGCTGCGTGTGTTGCACCCACTTTGGCAGGAAAAAAGTGCATTTCTGAGGTCGCCCCGATCGACCTCTGCTTCAAGATATAAGCATTATAAATGTTATGTAACAATGCTGCAATGTCAGATTTGGGGCAGGGATACTGGGAACGCCGGCGAGTGGGAGGCACTCACAGGGACACAGGGGAGAAAGAAAAAATATGTCGTTCCTTACCTACTGCGAGTTTCAGCCCGGTTTTCGCTCTCAGGGTTGCGGGCAAATTATATGACCTTGACAAAATTTAAATGGGGTCAATCGGTGGCCTGGTTGATTTTTGGCATATTTTTCCCACCTGGCATTGGGGCGCTCTTTCCAACTGTGCCTTCCGATTCAGTCCATGACCCCCAACTCACACCAGAGTTGAGGCCAAACAAACAAATTGATTAATTTCAGAGGGTGCGGATTGGTGGACTGTGTGAAGAATGGTGCCTGTTTTGCCACCTGACATTTCTGCGCCCAAATATCTCCCCAGTCTCTGCACCTCTCCCCAACCTTCAAGCATCTGCTGAAAGGAAAACAAATTACTTATCCAATGCATGTCTCAGGTCACTAAACGATGGAGCGGGTGCAGAGATATGCTTGCGCAAAGTTAAGTGAGACTATTTGGCTGGCAGGGGGGTGGATTTTTCACGGGGGCGACCTCCACCGAACTGCTGGGAGGTGGAATTTACACTTGTACCATCACAAGCACTGCTGCATGCTGCAGAGTACTCAGCATTTCTTGCCACTCTGTGCTGCCATTTTGACCTAGTCAAGCTCTGACAGGCCTTTTTCCGCATAGCAATGCTGGTGTAAACAAATGGAGGAGTTAACAACGATGTATGGGTGCTACAGGACTGACTTTCCACTCAGCAAGCCCGCCTGTTTCTGAGAAAAAACATGAGCCAAAAGTTCAAGAATGTAGAGTTCTGATGCTCATGATGCAATATAGGATATACAGGAACTCTTGCTATATACAGATCACCCTGCTGCTATTACTGGTTGCAAGGTACTCCTTATTGCAAGGTGCCCAAATAACTAGCAGAATTGTTATTTATATATTTACTTATTTGCAAGTTATGTCTTAAGTTTGATTGTTTATTTAAACACAATACTCCCAGAATCAGTACGGCAATGTTAAAGTATGAATCATAAACTCATAAACTCATCCCTACTCAGACCGCGAATGCCAACCAAGTTGGCTTAAACATGGATACTAGCCACACACCAGTCAAGGCATGCCGAGCCCTTCTTGCTCTGTGAAGCTGCTGCCTTCATCTAAGTAGAGGGAGGGATTATGACGTAACACAAGCACGTGCTATGAATTAAAGCAGTCAGATTTTGTGGTTTCACCCTTTATTTGTCCAGCAAAAAAATGGTTTAGCCTCAAGCCAGCTTGATGAACAGCAAAGAGGATTAGATGAGCAATATGGAACCAAGACTTACCTGTTCTCTTCGCACTATTGAAGAACCGTTGCTGTTGGCTGCTGCTGTTTGCTGTTCTTCAGAGACCGCCCCGTACCTGCACAGATGCAGCACGTGCATGTGACAATATGGGTAGAGGTTCCTTTACTGTGCCTGCGGCAGGCTCTCCTCACAAGGATCTATGTAAACATCACCACGTCATGCACCAAGCCACGCAAAGTGCAATAAACAATAATAATGAGCGCTAGTTTCTGTCAGCGTAACCATCACAGCTGCACCACACCATTTACGCTGCAGTCCACACTACAGTGTACGTGATACTCATTGTGCACCTGTCATTAACGTTACTGGTGCCCAGCATGGCCCTCAAATGCTCTGAAATCTCCTCCACGCGCATCATCAAGGACCTGCCCTGTTTGTTGGCCTGCTGCTGCTGCTGCCGCTGATCCTCGTCCTCACTCTCCTCATCCTCGTCACTGCTCATAATGACGCGCCGTTGTTTGCGCTGCGGCTGTTGCTGTTGCTGCTGCTGTTGAAGGGAATGCTGGGCAGCCTGCTTGCGTTCCTCTGGGGCCTACAAGAGGGCGGTGCAAATGTTTGTGCTTGAGCTCAAGTTATATGCTTGACAGCATGCGTGCGAGCCCAGTCCTAATTCTTTGCGTTTCACATTTACGGCATGCACTCACAGTATGCACCGCATGGCCACCGTTCTCCATGTGCAGGCAACTCAGCAACCCACCTGGTTGTAGAAGGAGCCCCTCATCGGAAGCCCTGAAGCCTGCAACCCCCCTCTAGAGCCCCGTAATGTCCCCAGCCCTTGCAGCCTGTTCCTCATGATAGCCCCAGCACCCTGCTGCTGCTCCTTGGCATCTTGATCCAGCTTTGCCCGCTTGGAAGGGTGTGCCGCTTCAGTTGCAATTTCAGGCACGTGGTGCTGAACACCATTTCCATATCCTTGGACAGGCCCTCCAGGCGCAGGCTGTCTGCCTGCCATAGAGTAGCTGGAAAAGGGGTTGTTGGAAGCGCTGCTGGACTCGTCCGTGCCTCGATGCTGCGTAATGGCCTTCACACTGGGTAATCTTTTCCCTGATTGGAGTGGAGGCGGTGCTGGTGGTGGTGGTGGTGGTGGTGGTGGTGGTTGAGGCGGAGCTAGGCCTGGAGGTGGAGGGGGTGCTGGTGGTGGTTGATGGGGGGCCCCCGCACAGCGGGGTGTGTAGAGGGGAGGAGGAGGAGCTATGGGCCTTGGTCCAAAGGGATCCATCCTGTCCTGAATTAACTGCAGAAAATCACTGATTGTTTGTGCGAGAATATGACAGATGGGAATTATGGGACGTTAAACACACTATTCGTGCGTGTTAATTCTTGCACCTCCTCAGTGTGAAATGATAACAATTTCCAGGCAACAGCACAAATAGATTTTTCACCACGACATAATTACCATATATGTTGGCTTGTAAAACCATTCCAAAAACCATTCCAAACTGCATGAAAGTGAGAAAACACTGTCAGCATAGATTGCGGTGTGGTCGTTTATAACTAACTCCATATAATTCAGGGAATAAAGTCGATTGTAAATCCCAAATGGCTGGGGAGCTGGCCACCTCGCATCTGGCACGCCTTACACCTTTTTTCCCCGCAAGGTGCCTTCAGATCGCGTAAGTTGAATCCAACCAAGCAGTGATCTAGTACCTGCAAGAAGCCGCGCAGGGAGGGAGGCTATGCAGCGTCGCTAGCGCTGCTGACAAGCTCCCTAGGTCTAACCCTCCACTGTGTATGAAGCAATTCTTCTACACACTTTTTACTCCGTCACTGCTAAGCTCGTTGATGACGTCCCGTTTTTCCCACGTGGAACACACTACACCCTCATCCAGAACTTCCCTTACACTGTCATATCTCCAAAACCTAATCCCAGCATATCTCCAGTACCATCAGGGAGAGCAGGTCATCCAAGACACAACCTACCATCCAAACACATGCCAGTCCCCCCACCCCGCCCTGCCCCCCCTCCCTCCCTTCTTCGGCAGAAAACCACGCACCTGTAAGGAGGGGCGAGGGGCTCACAGCCTATTCACCTCTGGCATTGGGTACACTGCCAGCACCTCAGCGCTAGCCCTGGGCCTTGCTGCCAGTGCTTGGCAAGGTCCTTAGTATTGGCCTGGGAGCCCCTTCACGAGGTTGGACACCATGCTCAGGTGGAGCACACATTGTGTGGCGCTCTTGCCACCCTACATGCAAAATAAGCGCCGGTGGAAAGTTTTGGTTCAACAAAATGTGAAGGTGATGGATTACTAATCTAGTAGGAGATCTTGTCTCCCTGCCCAAGCGCTACAAACTCTTCATCGCATTTAATTTGGACCTGTCCCCCGGCTTCTTTCACGTATATGCTTATCCTCTCCCCTTCTCACCTCACATGTCCGTTCCTTGTGGCCGCCCTAGGTCCAAGCTGCTGCAGGCCTTTGCGTCATTGCTCATGAGGACAGCCTGCATGCATGCAAGGGCATCGTGAGGAAAGAATGGTTGTGCTGGAAGAACAGGACAAAAACAATGCAGGTAGCGCCTGTACAGGGGAGGCAGGGCGGCTGAACCAACACGCGTAACCAATTATTGCTGGAACCAACACGCTGGTGTCTATAAAGTAAAGTGCAGACCTAATAACACAGATCTCGTGGCAAGATCAGAGGGGGGAGATGGGCTGCTATGCTTCTAAGTAGGGTACTTCAGTAAATTTAAGTAAGGGGGTACTTATAGCTAGTGCCTTTAAGAGGGGGGTGCTTGAGTAGGGGGGTACTTAGAAGGGAAGTGCTTAAGTAGGGGTATTTAGCCTCTCTCCCTACTTAAGTACCCAAACGCAAATTACAGTAGGTTTGAGGAGTGTGTGTGTGCGTATGCTTGTATGCGTGTGTTCATGCGCGTGTGTTTGTGTGTATTTGTGTTGTGTATGTGCGTACACTTGTATGCGTGTGTGTGTGTTCCTGTGTGTGTGCGCGCCTGTATGCATTCCTGTGTGTGTTCCTGTATGTGTGCGTGAGTGCGGGCGTAAGAAGATTATATTCACTGCACCTTAGTATAATTTGGTCTGACCTGCCGCTTGTCCAGCACTGAACGCGTAGCTGCGACGACTATGACGTGAGCAAGGAACACACACAAAGCATTGGTTGTACACAATTTGTCCTGAGAATGTGTATCGTGACAACGTGCATTTGATTGCAGCACGCACAGCATGGTGACCATTTTTCACTCACGCAGCACGATTGACGCATCGCACTCACTTTATCCCGTGTTTTCGACCCTCAAGAATGTGTTTTTGTGGGGTATGTTCTGTCCTTTCTCGCACCTCTGCTTGCAAGGAACGCTTTTTGTCTGTTTGAGCGCGCTTGCATTGTCTAAATTATTGTCCACTAGTCACACCTCTCACTTGCTCTAGGTTACGATTTCGGCCACCCGGAACACGCATAAAGTATCAGTTTAGTACCATTTGCCCTGTATATATGTGTTAACGATTTGGTCGATTTACAGCATACATGGTATAGCTGCAGACGTACCGGGTGTGGTCTCTCAGCCACGTAGAGCCGTCCTATCACTACAGGCACAGGGCGCATACACAGCACGGTGTCCAGAACTGCATGCACAGACGCAATGGCCGTGTAGCACGCATATTACCCTATGTTTTTGACTCTAAGGAGTGTGTAGTCTGTTTTTATGTCATTTCCTGAATTTCACACCCAGCAGCTTGCACCCCAGGAGATCAGCTCTTCCCTGGGTGAATCAGCAGAAATCCAAGGTCCTGAGTGTGTCCTTTGTTTGTATTGTGAAGCATTGCATTGCGTGCATTGTAGAAAGGAGCGTGCCCCGACGGTTTTGATTTCGTGGGGGTGCGCTTATGTAGAACTCTAGAACACTACTTTTCAACAGGCACATGGCGGCAGCAAATCTCCCCTTGTATCAATTGGAAGGAACAGTGAGACTTTTGCCCAAAGTGTTGTGAGTACCGTTCGCCAACGCGGCGCATGAGGAGGCCCCAAGCTCCAGACCATGGACTCCGGAGCAGTTGGTTTTTTCATCCAGTGCATTTAATCTTTTCAGAAGCACGTCGGTTTGTATTCAAGGCCGACTGTGCTGAAGTGCAAGTTATTAAGAACGAACACTAACAAAAACCTCGTTGATTGGGGATGTGGACTCCAACAATCTGTGTTGCTGTTGCTGTTCACTATTGCTTGCTGATCTGTACAGAACTCAAAACGGCCCTCGTGCTCAGCAGCTCGCACAGCAGCGCGCACTGCCGCCATCACCACAGGGCTACTCTCCCACTTAAGGTCCATCATTTGGAAAACAGGTGATGGTGCATGGAAAGGTCTATTAAAAGAAAATAGTTTATTAAGTCCTACATAATTACTTCGACCCAGCAGCCACGCCCCAAAAGAAACCCAACAAACACGTACCAATCTAGGTCTGCCAATAATGCAAGGAGAGCTGTCCTGTCTCCAACGGATGACCGTGCCAATCCATTTCCCCTGGCTATGAAACCAAGAGACATACAGCCAAGCAAAGAGGCTTATAATGTTGGGCTCATACTGTTGAGAGTAGGGTTAGCTTTTTCCTTTGTAGCTTTGGGGAGAGTAGGTCGTAGAACGCTACTCTGTGCCCAGCCCTTTTTTTCCCTCTCTCTATCCTCCCCCCTGAGGATTTCCCGTGAGACTGTTCCGTTTAGCTAGGCCTGGGTTTTGCGCTTTAGAGGGGTGTCAGCTTCTTTAGGGGGAGTTGTGCTGGAGCCTGTTTTGGCGCACCAGTCATTGCTATGGCTTAGTTTGCTCTTATCCTGGCTGGCTCCTAACTTCTCTTGCCTTCGTGTCCATAAGTGCTCTTTTGGTAGCGTGGGTATCCAGGCCTCAGTTTTCTCAGTCGGTCCTCTTATATGCTCTGCCACTAGAAAAAGAAAAAACTACGCAGGCAGTGAAAGCCACTCCCCACATTAATTAAGGAAAAGGAGCCACTTTGGTACCGAGTACCGTAAAGCTCCTCCTCCGCGAAAAGGAAGGAAAAACCAATGGGGATCAGGAGGGTTGCAGGCTTGGCCTGAAACCGGCTCCTGATGAGAGTTGATAATAGTACTGGAAAGGGCACGTCTGGTATGGACAAGTTTAGCAGTAAAGTTCACGGAGAGCACATGGAGCTTGGAGGCAAGTCTCTTAACTCTTTGAGAATCGAGACCCAGTTTCTTGAAAGGCTTCAGAGTGTGAGTGTTGTAGATGGTGCCACCCACACCCAAAAGGATGATGTGGAGAGTAACGGAGGCGCCTTGGAGAATGTAGCAAAGGTCTTTGTGCTGTTCCTTTGCGGCGTTCAGCTGGTTCTGAGGTCTGGTGTCTTCACAATACTTGATCTTGACGAGGTGGATGTCACGCCGAAGTTTGTTGAGGTCTTTAGGTCGATGCTGTCTGGGGTTGGTGGCTCTACTGCTGGCTGGCGGTGCTGCTGAGATGCTCCCAGTCTCCCTCAATTGCCCCCTGCCACTCCGAAGAACCCACCCCCCTACTTTAGTTTGTTGTTTTTGTGTTTTTGCAGCAATGGGAGTAACGAGCACAAATTCTGGGCGGCTGGAGCTACATCTGTCTTTATCTGAGAAGCGGGATGGGAAGAGCCGTTTGGGAACAGTTCTACTTTCAGCTGCTTCAGGAATCTGGAGATTTTGCATGGTCATCCATTCATTGCTGCCTATGTCTTTGGAGACAATGCATGATCCTAAGGAGCCTGTTTTGCTGATAGCCTTAAGGATCATGCGGCATGCTATGTTGTGTCTTTCGGTGATCATGTTCCTTATTTGCGTTTGTTGGCACCCAGAAATGATGTGCAGGGCACTGTCTACTTGTGAGCAGAGGGGGCAAGTTTGACTTGTTGAGAGTTTGAACGATACCGCATGTTTTTGATTATATAGGGTGCCTGTTCTGTATTTCATAATGATACACATTTGGTCTTAAGGAAACATTGGATGATGTTAGGTAAGCATTGCTAGCGGCTCCATTGGCAGTGCCGTCCTTGATGAGTGTCTGGTAGTACGCATGGTAGTTCGCTTCAATTTTGGCATTTCCCAGTTTATGGAAGAGATGCATATGTGCTTGAAGGGCATCACGGTGGTTTGGTGGGTACCAGAGCTTTGGGGGAGGAGAATGGGCCATGTTCGTTGTATGGGTATAATTTTGGGTTTGGTTTTCTATGTCTTCTTTTGCAAGCCAGTGGATGTTGTAGAAGGGATTTCCCTCAGGGCCTGCTGTTTTGATGGAGGTGCCTGCAATGTCGGAGAAGGTGGTGGCTGACTTTTTAGCAAGGACGTCGACATGTTCATTACCGATAATACCGGCATGGGACTTTACTTTGAAGAAGTGGATGGGCGATGGTGATTGGCGGATTGCTTTAGCAATAGATTGAAGGACAGAAGGACATCTCCTTGGATGTGGTGGCGATGCAGATTCGGGTGTGAGAGCTGCTTTTTGATTTGGTGCAGTGATGTAAGGCTGTCTGTGGCTATATGTGAGTAGCCGTGTATGACTGCAGCTGCTATAGCTGCTAGCTCTGCACGTGAGATGGTGTTAGTTATACCCATGCCTTTTGGGTTTACATAGTGGGAAACGTTAAGTGAGGGTGGTATACACCTGATCCGGTGTTTTGCCCTACTTCATTCTTTTGGAGGCTGCCATCAGTGTAGGTCCAATCCCGCCAATTCTTTACTTTACGGGTTAGGTTCTGACTGGAGCTGTTTTGGGGTGCTTCGTCGATATTACAATTATGAGGTTGGTCAGTGCTAATCAGGGCACTTGTTAAATCAGGGCATTCTGGGGTCTGAGGGTGGTCATTGGGTAGCTTGTTAAATTTGTTGCGTCCTGAGTGTTGTCCGGAACCTAAGGCTGTTTGGTAGGGATGGTTATGTATGTTTGAAATTCCCACTTTGCCTCAGGGATTTCTTTGGCAAGTTTTTTTAGCCAGTCTTTGTTGTGAGCATTGAGGCAGACCCTGCCCTTGGTGTTCCATATGGCAATGATCTTCAATTCCCAGGTGTGTTTGGAAAGTGGTATTTGTATATTGTTCCAGAAGGGCACTTTCGCATATTGGAGTTGGTTTGATGGGATGGTGCCCAGGAATTTACATATGTGTGGGTATTTGCGGCAGAGTGATGCATAGGGATTTGTGGTCATCTTTTTATTCCAGGAAGGGAGGAGCATAAATTTGGCTGTTTCCTCTGTGCTGACATGTCACGACGAATCATGGTACCAGCTTAAGCATGGATTGCAAGTATGAGCCATATCCCCCCCATTTAACATGAAAGTCAAGGAAACTTGAGTGTTCAATGAAAGATGTAAGTGAGTATTAAAATCTCTCTTAAGTTTTAACGCAGCGGGAAAACCTGCCTAACCCGCACTCAAAAAGACCACAAAAAGAATCAGACATGCAAGGTAGATG
>Ga0307947_1001564_pt1 | contig 18142 bp, 19 predicted proteins | sample OrgLakmetagen232_FD_201840 | JGI IMG/M metagenome (GOLD analysis project Ga0307947, IMG submission 201840) | Saline water microbial communities from Organic Lake, Antarctica - #232 | ecosystem: Environmental > Aquatic > Non-marine Saline and Alkaline > Saline | place: Antarctica: Organic Lake...
TATGTATGTATGTATGTATGTATGTATGTATGTATGTATGTATGTATGTATGTATGTATGTATGTATGTATGTATGTGTGTATGTGTGTGTGCGTTAACGTCATTCACTCTGGCATGTCTGGCTGGACATGTTGCAAGAGCTGTTATGCCTACAAATGTTATGCCTACAAAAATTGCTTCATTTGACACAAATTTGCGCCTCAACTCCTCTTGAGCGCCACTTCAACAACTCAATGCTGTGTGGGCACGGAGCTCTTCCACGCCTAAAATAATAAGAAATCGTCCTTTTGTTGTAGAGGGCCTGTACAAACATTGCAGCAGCCGGTTAGACCAGCCGCATGACTTTTCCCATGATCTTTTGCCGCATACTTAGGATAAGCTGCATACTTAAAATAAATGCAAATGTACACTGTACATGGTCGTGTGTTTGGAGGATATCCGCAAAAGCTGGACCTAAACTGCGATATTCATGTATGTATATATGACTGCGGTCAAGCCTGTGCATGAGTGATGCCTTGAAAGCAGAATCAAAGCATGCGAAGTTTCCTGGTGTTGTGTGGGCAATATTAAGCACTGCTGCACGAGCAAGCTTGCACTGTGAAAGACGTTTAGTTTCTCTTGATATCTCTTCTGTCTATAACAGTAGGATAACTAACGCCTCATAATCAGCCAGCTGTGCCGGCCACCTGCAGCTCCTGTCTTGAATGTTGCGTTGCAATTTGAGCACAGCCTTGCGCCTTAAGCATCGTGTCAGTCCTGCAAATTGACTTAAATCTCTGACAGCAGATGAAAAGATTTCTAGGCATCACAGTCACAGTGGCTTTGCAGCGGCGTGAACAACCTCCACACGCTTTTGCGTATGCAATCACTCTTTGCTTGGGCCACTGTGCTCAATTAACCAGCATCGTGCCCTTCCTGTTTTAGCCGCCGTGCTCAACTTTTTTTTTTTTGTGCCATGCCATTCCTTCCTATTACAGGAGCTGACCCAGGCAGGCAAGGAGCCCGACATCTGCCTCACACCTCCAAGGTGGGAACTTGTGTCAGAATCGCTATAGTTCGATCACAATTTGTAAAGTACGATCACACCCTTGAGGTGGGAACCTGTGTCAGAATCGCTAAAGTATGATCACACTTTTGTATGCTACAATCACACCTTCAAGGTGGGAGCCTGTGGCAGAATCGCTATCGTATGATCACACTTTTGTGTAGTACGATCACACTTTCATATAGTACAATCACACCTTTGAGGTGGGAACCTGTGTCAGAATCGCTATAGTATGCCCTTGTGTGTAAGTCGGCTGCTTTTGTCAAGGTCATGACGCCTTAAGGGTGTGCAACGCGCACACCTGCCTGAACGAGTTCACACCACAACAAACAGCATGCGGTTTGTGTATGTGTTGTGTGTGGGTGTGTGTATTTGTGTGAAGGTGCATGCATGTTGCTGTTTGGGAATTAGGCGTGCTGTCAGCGTCTTATCCTCTGCCCCACCCTCATTCAAGGTCACCACCCCACCCAGGGGCTTTGAAGCCTGCTTGCTTCTGGACCTAGTAGAGTTGGACCTTTGCTTTCTTTGCTCGAGCCTTTTCTTTGCTTGGTGAATTATTAATGCAATACACCATCCAATTTGCTTGCTGTTTATAACTAAATGGGGGGAGTGGCAATCACTGCCTGCATCCTTCTTCTTTTCTAAGCTGCAAACAATGGCAAAGGTCCGCTGAAAACATGGACTGTGTGTGCTTTCTTTAAGAAGGCGAGCCTTGCGCGATGACATTCTTTGTGCAGCTTCTTCCTGCTGATTTAGACCATGGATCGATCTTCGCTTGATAGTAATGCCTCCACACAAAGCTGTCTCCCAATGTAAGCCCACAATCGTCCTCTTGTTTCAATAGCATGGACAGTTCTTTTGAGCTGTGCTTTGTGTCTTGCCTCTCCAGGAACGAGCTGAAGAGCAGAAATCCGAAGCTCTTCCCTCACTACCTGCACGTAAGCCGTTTTTTGGGTCAACACACTGCCAGCCCGCCAACTTCCTGTTTTCTCTCTCTCTCTCTCTCTCTCTCTCTCTCTCTCTCTCTCTCTCTCTCTCTCTCTCTCTCTCTCTCATTCTCTTGCCTTATTCCGACACTCCCTCGTGATACATTCTCCTCCAGTCGCAACCGGTACGGCATCCGGCGCTGCAAGATCACGTACACCAACCCGCGCTCAAATCGCCACCTCCTCAATTCCTCTCTTTCCTCTCTTTCCTTGTTCCATCAAAACCGCCCTCTCAGCCCTTCTTCGTTTTATCCTTTTCCGTAGTCGTAGGCTTAGCCAAGCACCCCCTCCCCCTCCCTCGGTGAAGGGCCCTGCCGGTGGAGGACAGGACAGCCAGGCTGTGGATGTGAGCAAAAGGTGCGTGAAAGGCTGTGTAAGAGGCCAGCTATAGGGAGGGAGGGGGGCTGTGTGAAAAGGCTGCAAGTCAAGTCGTCTACACTGCACTTTAGATGAGTGAGGGCTAGCCTACGTGTCTGTGAGTTTTAAATGTAGCTGCACCCTACTCTTGCTGTCAATCACATAGTGCTGCCACATAGAGGCGGGCAATGCTTTTCCACGCTTTTCTTAGTTGTTTTGCCGGGGCACAACTTGAGCTGCTCCTGGTCATCGCCATGCATCCCCTCCCTTTTTTGGCCAAAACAGTGCCCACACCCTTAACTAGCTGATCTCTACCACCACTTCACCGCTTTGGGACCTGGAAGCTGTGTTGGATAGCTACATGTTTCTCTACATGCCTGCAAAAAAGCAGGCAGAAAGCCTCTGTGGGTGGTTGCAATCCGGGAAACTTTGCATGCATTGATAATTCACCCCGCAACTCTGGTGTAAAAGTGAGGATGTAAAACAGGACTGTAAAAGCTCTGGCCAAATTTGTAATGTTTCAGAAAATTCATCACAATCCAACCAGACCACCATTGAGCTCTATTTAGATATTTTGTTCAAACTTGGCTTCACCCCGCAACTCTGGGGACAGAAACCAGGCTGAACCTCACAGCAGGTGTGGAGCGACAGAGTTTTACTGTATTTCCCCCCTGTGTCCCTTGTGTGAGTGCCTCCTACTCGCAGGCTTGCCCAGTACCCTTGCCCTGAGTTCGACATTGCATTATTGTTAAATGTTATATGACAATTGTAATGCTTGCATCCTGAAGCAGAGGTAGACCGGTGCGATTTCAGAAATGCACTCCTTCCCTGCCAAAGTGGGTGCAAAATGGGTACCGGGCCCCACACAGCACCCCAGAACGCCAGATTTCCGTCAAAGCACAATAGTAGAGATATGAAAACGAGTGTTGCATCCAGACGAGGTAGAGGGGGCTTTGATTTGGACAATAATTATTGACACCGTTCGGGGGGACAACCTCCTATGATTACTAGCCGCCTGGATTGTGGTGGTATGCAGGACGCTCACGGCCAGAAAGCGTTTGAGGTTCTGCTTAAAAGCTACAGGTGCTTGCGTTCCGCTTCAGTTGCGCCAATTGATGTGTCACAGCCTGTCACATTACCCTGTTACATTACCCTGTTACATTATCCCATGTTGCACACTGTGTCACATTACCCTGTGTCACACCCTGTTACATTACCCTGTGTCACATACTGTGTCACTTGCTGTGTCAAACACTGTGTCACACACTGTCACATTACCCTGTGTCATACACTGTGTCACATCCTGTTACATTACCGGTTGCCGCGCATTGCTCTAGGCACCCACATCCCTATCAGATTTGGCAAACATCTGCAGGTATCTATAGGCTTAGACCAACAACACACACACTTTCCTCTTTTGCTGCCTGTTTTCCTGGTGGTGTCACAATTCACACAAACGTGCAGATACACACACATACAAAAATATAGATGCACATGCTCTCATGGTTTCTACCTAACTGCACACATAAACACACACTCACACACACATATACTCACACATAAAATATTCTTGTGTGTGATGCCGACCTGCAGTGCATCTTCTGCTGCCGGCGGCACGTCAGGTCTACAAGGGCAGACCCAAGCGCCAAGCGAAATAAAGAAGAAGTCCAAAAAGGTGTGTGTTAGCGCGTCTGTGAAGGTGTGTTGTGTATGTGTGTATGTCAGGGTCTACGTCCTTGTGTATTCAAGGCCTTTTTATTTAGTACAAGAGCCTGCACGCACTTTGTTGCTGTGCCGGTGCAGTACAAGCTTTGTCGCATTTATCGCACGCCTGATTAATATTTTCCTTCTTCCAGGTCCTGCTCCTGCCCATACCTGCTATAATGTGCTGCTACATCTTGCACATCTTGTGCCCCACATTTGTACCTTTTGCACTGCACCTTTTCTTCTGCATAACGAAGGCTGGAGGGTAAAAACAATTTATGATGAACGCCACGTACACAAATTTGGGTGGGCCCCTCTGACCTCCCCCCCCTGGAACCCCCCTGTCCGTGCCCCCACCCTTCAAACAGGGTATCCTGTCGCTCCTTTATTATTCCTGCATTCATTTGCATGCATGTTCAGCTTTCACAAAAAGTGATTTTGTGGTGAGCTATCAGACAAAACCCAGTGCTGATGCGCTCATGCACAGCGCACTAGCAACGTGCCTAGAAGTGATCTCAGATGCCCCTCTTCTTCCGTCCTAACTTCATTGCACCCTTACTTACCGTACAGACAATATATCACGCCGTAAAAATAATGTTTTTGAGGGGTGCGGCTAACTTCGGACAGAAATTAAAATAAATATTTTTGGGGCTGCGGATTGGGTGCGGATTAGTGAAAAGTAATTGTTTTTGAGCGATTTAATTAAATTTGAGGATGACAGCGGGGATGAGGGGGAGAGCAGTGTGAGCGAGGAAGATGGGGAGAGCAGCGAGGAAGAGAGCGAGGGGGAGGCAGGGCAGTGGGGATTAGGAGGGAGAGGGCATGGACTAGATTGTTAGACGATTGGGATGTGAGCACAATTTGAGCGAGTTGCGCGCAAACACAGAGTTGGAACGAGCTTTGATCAAGAACGAGCAACTAGAGTGCAGTCAGAAATTTGAGCAGTTTGACAACTCTATCTTATGGTGGTACCAACCTGTCAGGCTCATGTTTGCATGCAGAGGGCGGCAACAGCCCACCCTGTGGTCAATATCTTTTGTAAAAGTAACTTTTATGCATGTAAAGAAGCAATGGTATGGTCTGGGGCCACATCAGGGGTTGTTAGGCCTTGCGGATTTGTACGGATAGGATAATAATAATGATTGAAAGGGGTGCGGATTGGGTGCGGAATTGCAAAACTATTTTTTTGGGGTGCGGAATGACTACATCTCTGTACGGTAAACTGCTCAAAATGCATTCTGTGAGTTTGAAAAGATATGATGCAAGTTGTACCGTTCACTCAGCACGCGGCCTGCTACTCCTGTGCAAATAGGCATCCACTCTTAGTAGCACTTGTATTCCCCTTACACTTTATTCATACAAAGAGGGTGCCAATCGACAGGGCTTGAGCTCAAAATTAAAAAGTTATGATTCTGAAAAAACGCCACAGTCAATTTGTGGAGGAGGCGTCCTAATATGTCAAATTTCTCCCCCCCCCCCTCAGAATCGACCCATACAGATCAGGGCTGTGCAATGACACCATCATAGCACTTTTGAACCGTAATTACGGTACGGTTGGCGGTCCATACCGTCAGAACGTAAAAAATGACGGTGATTCAAAAATGACGATGTCGACCATCCAGATGGCCAAGGGGATTGTTCACCGTAATTACTGAGTAAACCCACCGTCAAGCTTTTTTGCTGTGAAAAGTTGAGACCAGGGTTTGAATCTGGTCAAAACATCAACCTGATCAAGATACCAACTTTTTGCTATCCTTTTTCCTTTCCTATTCCTTTTATTAATACATCAATCGTCTGTTTGTACAAATCAAGACATATGCGACATAAAGAAATGAGGAGAATAAAAGGCCATTTTGAGGTCAAATTGTTGATTTTTGGCCTTTCCGCAATCTTTGGACCATACCGTCTACCGTACCGTCATGCACCGTCATGACGGTCCCCAAATTCCGGAATGGCAACCTGACATCGTCATTTACGGCGTCCACCGTCAGACCGTATTTTGACAAACCGTACTGTCACACCGTCATTGCACAGCCTCAATACAGATACCATGGGATAACCCTTGACATAAGAATTCTGTATATGAATTTATTCGACATGTGGTGTCCAAGAGTTATACTCTCTGTCCCCTCCTGTGCAAGCTCATATTTAATTTTGCTGTCACAGGCCTGCCGGTTTTCGCCCAGGTCCTGCCGCTGCTCTGCACATTGCACCCTGTAGTGTAGTCAGGAATGCAGACCAGCGTAGAAGAATGCAGACTAGTAGTCACCCCCACAGGCCTGGCACCTCAAAATGGTGCTGCTTGCTGCTTTGCGTCTGCACGCCTTTTATTCTTCCTTGGATGATTCTCCGATGCTTTCAGGTCACGCCGGTGCTGCCCTGGTTGCTCGTGTCCTCGACCCACCTTAGTTTGAGGGACCTGACCCACTTGGCCAGCTATCGCTGCCTCTCTGCCCTGCTAGAGCTGGGGCTTGTATCCTCTTCGGGTACGTATACAAGTGTGGCTGTGATTGTGGGTGTGGGTGCGGCTGAACGTGGCGTGGTGTGGTGTATTTGTGTGTGTGTGTGCTGAACGTGGCATGCGTGCATATGTGGTTGTAGTTGTAGTTGTGGTTGTGGGTGCAAGTGCAGGTGCAGGTGCAGGTGCGGGTGCGTGGATACAGTTTTCATGTGCATGAAAATAGGGCTAAACGTTTAACATGCCGTGGAACTGAGTTATAGTAGAGTTTATTATGGCATGATATGGCGTGATTTGAGGTTTGTGTATCATGGCATATTATGGAATTATGACATATTATGGCGTGAATTGAGTTGATGTACTATGGCGTAATATGGTGTACTATGACATAATGTCAGAGGGGGTCAACGGAGCAAATGTCCTGAAATGTGAATTTTTTTGATACAAATCATGTTTGAATGATATAACTAGATGGTTCATGAAGTTCGGGGCCGAAAGGACCACCCCAGTGGTCTGGACAGAAATTTAGTTCAAATTTTGGCACTGAGTTTCCACATAACAGGCCACCACGCCCCAAGCAGGTCCTCTTTTCATCCCAAAACAAGACAAGAGGACTTCCTTCAAGATACCAAATCATCCTGGTTTTGAAAAGCAGATTTGGTGAAGGTTGGTTTTCCACCTTTTTGGCACCCCTTTTGTCGATTTTCTGTAAGGGAAATTGGCCAAATTAGAGTATCTGACCAACTACTGGGTCATTTCACTCCATTTTTGTTGCAATAATATTTATCCATCAAAAGAACACCATTTATTCAAAAATGATCCAGATTGGTGCAGTATTTGGAGAAATCTGGCGGATTGGCAGTGAAAAGTAGGGTTCACGCCGCGGGCAATTAGACATGTGCACCCATGTTTGCAAATTTAACGCTCAGGTGTTATGAGTAGATATTTGTTTGAGTAGCTAGCTACCCCGGACCTAGCTACCGGGTCCTAAGCTTAGATTTTTGCAAACATGGTTGCCCATACTCAATTTACATTTCTAAAGTACCCCTGTTTGGGGCCTCTGTCGACCCCCTCTGACATAATGTGGCGTGATTTGATTATGTGTATTATATGGCGTGGAACTGAGTTTGTGGGGATGTGGGTGTGTCCTGTTGGAGGCCTTTTGAGAGCTGGGGATTCTGCATGCTAAGCTGCTTCTTTCTTTCCAAGCTGGATGTGCAGTCTTGCACTACATACACACACATACATTCATACAAACCTCAAAGCTTCCTCAAAGCTACCTGTTTGTGCAAGGGGCGCAGTGGCAAACACACACGCACACACACACACACACACACACATGAATGCATAATAAATAGGGTTGGCCAGAACCGTATATATACACCGCTCATATTGCTCATACCAAATGGTGAATTCCCTGCTAAAAATACCGTATATACACCGTATATATTTGGTTCTGGCCAACCCTAGTAATAACACACACAAACTATAGGCGAGCTTCTCATGCGAGTTTCTGTGTGGCAGACACACACATAAACGCATGAATACATACATGTACACTCCCTGTCCCTGTCCTTGCAAGGGTCTCAGTGGCAAGCACACACACACACACATACATACACAAGCGCACACACACACACATACACACACACAGCACACCCAAATACGCGCACACACACATTAACGTTTAAATGCATGCACATACACGATGTGCAGGCTACCTGTCCGTGCGAGGGACGCAGTGGCAGAGTCAGAAGGCTGGTCGCGTTGACGTCAGCCACCTGTTTCCCAAACACATCGAGGGTACCCCACACGCCCCCACTAACTCGCCCCCTGATCGCGGTACGTCACAAATTTGTTGTCGTTGTTGAACACAAACTGATTTGGGGGACATCTTAATACACCTCAGACACGAGGCCGCAACTGTGCAAGCACTGGCCTTCTTAAATGTGCTGCTTGCGAGCTTACTAGCATCCACATTTTTGCATGCAATCAATTATCACACATTGTGTACATATTCAGGCCTGTGCACTTACGCCGTAATGTTGGATTTTGGACCGTAATTAGGTACCGACCGTAACTACGGCCCCCGTACATTACGGTTTAATTTACGGTCAGCCAAAATTACGGTGTCAGACCGTACAAGACGGTGCCACCATACAGTACGATTTTGACATTAGTTTGGCTGTATGGCTCCAATTTTGGCCCAAAAGTCTTCTTTTCTTTTTCAATTGTTTATGAATGAATCACATTTATAAACCAGGAATCAGTACTGCATCCGAGTTTCCATGTTAGAAACTGCTGGGCCCTTCCCCCGAGCTGATGCAGTCCCAACCCAGCCTCAAAGTCGTCCAGGGAAGCATTGTGTGGCGTCAACACGTGGGAGGAGCATGCTGGAGGCGGGAAATGGGAGGCTTTGGGGCGGAGAAGCATCTCTGAGGCTATTTTTGCACTGGCAGTGCCAGCTTGGCACCGTACCGTACACCGTACAGTTAATTACCGTAATTACGGTAAATAACGGTCCTCTAAAATTGCAGCTACGTTTTTATTTACGAAATTACGGTACGTTTTGCAAAAAGCGTAATGTACCGTACACCGTACAGTGCACAGGCCCTGTACATATTTGACGTGAACAGATAATGATGTACATGCGATGATGTACACACATCTCAGCATGTTACTGGATTCAGTGATGTATGATGATGTGTGTATGTGTACACACATGCAACCATCATGTCTCCAAAATGTGGTGAATTCCACGACAAACCCGCTTGTATCTTTACCCCTTCATGCCATGCATCTGTGCATCAACGTCCTGCCACACGCCCCCCTGGTATTGCTGGGTCATAGCCCAGCCTTGCCTTGCTACACTCCACATGCTGTTTGTTTCTAGGCCTAACCTTATTCAAGAACGACACATGCATTTGAGCCGTCAGCCCTCAACAAATGCTCTAATTCCTTAACGCAGGCAACACCAGGAATGAAGAGGTTCCATTTAGGTGCATGCAAAACTTTAACACTGTCATAACGTTTGGCCAGTGAAGTCATCGCACACGTCTCCATTGCACGGAGAAGGATGCACCTGGATGCCAATAACCGTAGCTGCTGCCGCCGCAAATGCCACTGAAATGTACCTGGGTGTAACTGTCGGATTGTGGCAGCGTGCACACTCTATGATGGGCAGGGAAGGCTCGTTATCCCCATCTGCTGCAGCTGCCGTCGCTGTAGAGGGGATTAACAAACATACATAAATCATTTCTTATTTTGGTTTATATCAGGCCTGTGCACTGTACAGTGTACGGTACGGTACGCTTTGTACTGTACGTACCGTATTTTGGTAAATTATGGCGTATTTACGATTTTTGAGAATCGTAATTTACCGTAATCACGGCAATTTACCGTACGGTGTACGGTACAGTGCCAAGCTGGCACTGCCAGTGCAACGAATGGCCTCAGATAGGCCTCTCCACCCCAAAACCTCCCATTTTCGCTCCCCGGTGTGCTCCTCCCATGTGCTGACGCCACACAATGCTTCCATGAACGACCCTGAGGCTGGGTTGGGGCTGCATCAGCTCAAGGGCTGGCACTGCCAGTGCAAAGTTGGCCTCAGAAAGGCCTTTCCGCCCCAAACACTTTCCATTTCCACCTCCAGCATGCTCCTCTTATGTGCTGACGCCACACAATGCTTCCCTGAACGACCCTGAGGCTGGGTTGGGGCTTCATTAGCTTGAGGGAAGGGCTCAGCGGAGGCTTGCATGGAAACTCAAAGTCGGACGCAGTACTTGATTCCCGGTTGTTATTCATTCATAAACAATTGTTGTAAAAAAAACAGTTTTGGGCCGAAATTGGCAGAGTGGCCTAACTGAGGCCCAAAATGGGCAAGTGTTTATATGCTCTTTGGCTTATACGCCCCCGAATTGGCAGGCTCTAAATTTTACATAATGTATTTCCTGTCCATAGATGTAAAACTTGGAGCTTGCCAATTGGGGGGCGTGTGCTTAATCTGCTGTGGCGTGCAGGCCATTTTTTATCACAAATTCTCCATACCAGATCACCCATTGCACCAATATGAAACATTTTTAATGGGACAGAATACTTTTTAGAAAAGAATATCATTGCAACAAAAAAGAAAGAAAACGGCTGAGTGGTTGGTGTTTTATGAGAATTTGAGCCATTTCCCCATGGAAATCTCCACGTTAGGGTTTACATGCACCATGTGTGCTCAATCCAGTCTATCTCAGCACGCAAAGCGGCCCACATAAAACTGGGCACATGCTCGGGTAGCTCTCAATGCCAGCTACAATTTAGTACTAAAATGGTGTCGATCAGATGAAGTGGCTGTGAATGGCTGCCTTCTGAATGCAAAAATGCGCATTTTCAGGCATTTCCTCAGTTAGCCCCCTCTGCAAAATTGGAGCCAAACGGCCAAATTGCGGTCAAAATCGTACTGTAAGGTGGGCACCATCTTGTACGGTCTGACACCGAAAATTTGGCCGACCGTGATTTGGACCATACTGTACAGGGTAATTACGGTCGGTACCGTAATTACGGTCAAAAATCCAACATTACAGCGTAAGTACAAAGGCCTGTTTATATTCAGCGTTGTGCCAGTACGGTGTAAGGTACGGTGTACGGTTATACGGTGTAGAACAGAATTTATACGATTCCGGACCATATATACGATAAAATACGGTACGGTGCGAAAGGCTGGAAACTGGGTTCTTTTGCACCAAAGGATCATTTTGGGTCATATTTACACAAAAAATGCTGTGATTCACACATCTCCATTGTTAAACTGAAATGCTCTGTTAAGGAGGAAAAGCGCACAAAAAAAACTAGGGTGAAAAAGCAAAAAATGCAGTTCTGACCAAATTGAACCCGGATCCTCTTTTTTCCCTGCAAAAAGGCAAAATAATCAACCGGACTAGTACAACTTGGACCGTATTTTTTCTTCAACTGTATAATTCGGTTTTGGACCGTACCGTACCATAACCGTACCGTACCGTATATACAATCCGAAAATGGAAATACGGCGTAGAAGCACAACACAATTTATATTGTTAACGCACCTCAACGTACAGGGGAAGGGCGGACGTGGCTTCCAATTGCTGCAGCTACTGTAGAAAAGCTGCAATGGTGGAGGATCAATATGTTCCTTTTCAATATCCCACAGCGCACAGAAGAAGGATTAATTTCTTCCTTTTGATACACTCTACAACGCACAGGAGAAGGGCGCACGTGGCCTCCAATTGCAGCAGCTGCCGCCGCTGTAGAGGAGGCTGCAAGCGCTGCTGCCTCAGTGGCTGCCAGCTTAAAGGGCAGCGCACCTTCAGGTACGTAGTTAGACACTTAGGAGCATGCTTTAACACAAACGTTCATCTCGTTAGTACCCTCTGTGTGATTGCGAGCGCTGCTACCCCTGTGCGGTCGCAAGCGTCGTCACGCTCGTGGCCACTAGCTCAAAGGCATTTTTGTGTTTGTATGTATGTGAACGCACGACGCATTGATGCAAGCACATGTTTTAGTGTGCCCTCTGTATAGTTGCAAGTGCCTCTGTGGCAGCCAGATGAGAATGACACTCACTGTGGCAGCCAGCTGAGAAAGACACCCACTGTGGCATCCAGAAGAGAAGACACTTGTGTGCTAGCTTGCATCGACCCACATACACACGCAATTGCGACGTGTACACATCCACACTGTTATTGTCCTTATGCCTCACTCACTGTGCAGCAGCACCTCCAAATAACAAGACAGCTGGGGTTCGCAGGAGACAGGCACACACACACAACCACATACGTACATGCGCCTTTTACGCAGAGCATGCACGCACATTTATTCATATTCCTTGCAAGCTGGAGCAAGCAGTTTTGCACTACACCTCTCTCTGTGACCTCTGCCTTTTGCTGCGTCTTCCTTTTTCTCTGCCTCACAGCCTGCTGACTTGTCTAGGGACAAGACAGCACAAAGCAGGAGCAAGAAACACTCGCATGCCCCTTATGATCTAGTGTGCTCAGGCACGCGCATGCACGCACACACACACACACACACGCTCACACACACACACACACACTCACACAAATTCTAACTCCATTGATTTCCTATTCCGATGCTCTCTTCTGCAGCCCCCTCGTCATCTCAGTCGGTGGGCCCGTCCAGTATCAGGGTAGCAGAGAGTAGGAGCAGTGGGGATAGGAGCCTTAGTGAGAGAACCAGCAGCAGCAGCAGTAGCAGTAGCAATAAAAGCAGAAATAACAGTGCCGATAGCATTAGCAATATCAGCGGGAGTCAAGCAGCTCCCTCCACTCCTGCCTCTACATCTACCATGGACAGCAGCAATAGCAAACAATGTAGCAGCAGCAGTAGCAGCAGCATCAACGGAAATAGCAGGTCGCCGGCAAACATGCTCATTCATGCTGCAGCTGCACTGCATCGCCTAACGATAAGGTACGCATGTGTTGTGTGTTGTGTGTCTACATTACCTGTCCGCTAGGTGCAAGAGCAGGAGTCGGGGGGCTGGAGGGGGAGAGTGGGGGGGTGAGTTTGGGGTTGTTGGGGGACACAAAGCTGTGCGTGGCGTCCCTTAAATTGTGTGCATTTGTTTTTTGTGCACCAGCGTATTGATGGATCAAGGTAGATGCAATCTGCGCCCGCTTGCTTGTGACAGCAGGTGGACTCGTGCTTTTTCCCCCTTTGCTGTACCTTGAGGTCATGTGTGTGCAAGGCTGCTGCAGGCTGGGAGTAATAATGCTCAGGCTAAAAGTGAAAATGCTCAGGCCTGAAGTAAGTATGCTCAGGAATAAAGTGAAAATGCTCAGACTAAAAGTAATAATGCTCAGGCTTCAAGCATTAGTGCTCAGGCCCTGTTCCAAACCTCCTCCATGCAACACGCGCAAGCACAAACGCACGCATGCTTGTGCAGACGAAAGCACAGTGGCCTACACAAGGCTGACCCAGATGCCTGTGCTGTGCTGCTCCACTGTGGGCCGGAGCTAAGGCCTCAGGTGGCGTGCCTGTTTGCAGGCTGGCTGCACTGGTTCTGCCACATGCAAATGCAGGTGAGGTACGCAGAGGGTACGTGATGTGCATGTATTGTGTATGTTGTGGCATGTGTTTGTATCTGAGGGCGTCCGTGTGTGTTCAAATGAATAAAAGGCCATCCCTTTGTGCTTGTGCATGCCCCCTGTTGTGTGCCTGTATGTATGCCCAAGGACAATGCGGTTGAATCAGTTACTCAACTCCCCTTGCTTGTGTGCAGGAAGCCATCTTAAGTGCAGAGATCGCGCTACAGTGTCCCATCAATCAAAGCGTGCTGGAGGAAGCCACAGAATTACTTGCAGCGCAAGCCACAGAGCGTGCTAACAGGGTAGGTGTTGCCTTGTTAGTGGCGATAGTGGGAGTGTTTCCATTTCATTTGTGTGTCTATTTTAGGTGCGTTGAGCAAGCGTGTGGATGAAGCAAATGAGACACATGCAAACAGGGTGCGGTCTGTTGCGTGTGAGCATTTGTGTACATGTGTGTGCGTGCACACATGCACGCACAAGGTTGCATGGACTAATTTTAGTCCGCACTGTGTGTGTGTGTGCGTGTGTGTGTGTGTGTGTGCAATGTGCAAAGGGTTAGATACAAGCTTAGGATGTGCTTAAGGTAGTATTGAAGTGCAGAGACCCATGTGGCCCAAAACCGCTCAGAGGCAGCATAGGAGTTTTGTGCTTTCGTGCATTCCTCTCTTGTAAATCTCTTACAAGGCAGACTGTCTTGTGCTGGATGCGTGAAGAAGCAGCATCCACAGAGAAAGTACTTGCACGGCACAGGCGTGGGTGTGTTTCCTTGTCCTTTGTGCTCCATATAGGTCAGGGTGGACCCTGCTATAAACAACACTGACATGGCATGGCACAGGCATGTGTGCATCTCCTCCTGCTATGCGCGGTCACGTGCAGTGTGAGCGATGTGCTGTGTTGATGCGCGCTGAATGCGTGTGCTGAGTCTGTGCATGCCAAATGTGAATGAGCTATTCGACTGCGCACTCACGTGTCATGTGTCATGTGCACACAAATGTCTGGTTCCTGCCTACCTCTTGCAGGTGACACTGACGTGGTGGTATGGAGGTATGAGTCACAAAATTTTCTACGTTTTGTGTTGGGTGTCTTGTGCAGCATGCGCACAGACGCCTGTTTCCTGATCACCCCTTGCAGGTGATATTAAAGTGGTGGTACGGAGGTATGAGTGATCAAAAAGTTCTACGTTTTGTGTTGGGTGTCTTGTGCAGCATGCGCACAGACGCCTGTTTCCTGCTCACCCCTTGCAGGTGACACTGAAGTGGCGATACGGAGGTGTGAGTTTATCCCTGGCAGGCGACGTAGTGGGCGGCTGGCACTATCATGTGCCGCTACACCGTGAGTGCCAGTCGACACCGTTCTCATTGTTTTTAGTGGAAGCTTAAGATGTTTACACTCTGCGTGCTTCCAAACCGTAGAGGCAGGCACTGTGGGTGGGCGCCATTACTTGCCTTCACCCTGTTGGTGTGTGTGTATAATATACACTGTATATATGTGTGTTTGTGTTTGTGTGTGCCTGCCGATGATAGGTATTATACGTTGTTGCTGTTTTGCGCTCCTTTTTAAATGCCCTCGTTGCCCTGGCCTAAGTATCGTACATAGGGTTGGCCAGGACAGCGCCTTTACGTCAGGTACGACCGTTGCTCTTGAAATCTCCCTGCTGTTCACATCCTGTCTATATTTGTATATATATTTATATGAGAGAGAGGAGGAGAGAGAGAGAGAGAGAGAGAGAGAGAGAGAGAGAGAGGACGTGACCCTGTTGATGTACATTAATTCTAACTAAGGACTTATACATGCTTGTGCATATGCATGCGTGTGTGTGAACGGGTGCGCACACTCGCGTATATGTGTGTGTGCACTGTGTGTGCATGCAGATAACCCTATCGTGTCCCAGGAAGTACTGTTGGCCCTCTTTCCCTTTATTACTGTGGGGATTGGTTTTCTGTTCCATGTTTCTCGCCTGTCTCACCTGTACACACATTTGTATATGGACACTCCTTTATACATGAACACGTTAATCACGTGTGTGTCAATGTGTGCAGGTAACTCTTTCGTTGCCCTGGATGGCCTACAGCCTGGTGTGTACTACTACAAGTTCATCGTAGACGGGACTTGGGCCATCGACCCACTTGCACCCAAGGTACAGGAAGGAGCTCCAATTAATTTTTCGTTCTTGTTTAAAGCGTTTCTGTTGTGCACGTGTGACCTGAAGGCTCCATCAATTTCTTGTACAAGAGCGTAGATCCTAGTACTGTGTGCATCTAATGCACACTTTTATTCGACGAGCATTACAAAACTGGTAACAAGTTACTTGTGCTGCACCTGAGCTCGTATCTAACTCACTTCAGTGGCAGTGGTATCTTCTGTGTGCATCTGTTGGCAAAGCTTGATGGATACAAGTACACACGCACACACGCACACGCACACACGCATGCACATACACACAAGCAATGCACACTTGTACGCTCTGTGCAGGTCCTTGATGCAAGTGGCAACTGGAACAACGTGCTGCGTGTTGTGCACAAGCCTCCATTCCTCACCTCCAAAGAGCGCTTGGGCATGGCACGTTGGCATGCCCTCCTCACTGCTTTTGAAGCCAAGATGGGCCTGAAATGAGGTTTTGTGCGTGTGAGTCAGACCAACGTGTGGCTGGGGACCTGAAGTATCAGGTTGCGCACTTGTGCACATCAAATTGCTTCCACCTTTGATCCTAACGACAGGTCAGGCGTTGGGTGAATTTGGGAGGAGCAAATGACGTCGGATGGGGGGTGCTTGAGTGTGTTGTCTTCAAAGCCTTTCTGGTTGCACGAGTAGCACAGGAATCGCCCCTGTGTGTTTCGGTAGCATTGAAGCAAGGCAATGGGCGCAGCCAGGTAACGCTTTTATATAAGTACTTTTGCTGTTTAAATGCAGACAAATGAAAATAAAATGTTTTTGAGGGATGTGCTTATAGGTGCACTGCCCTTGCATACTTCCCCTTTGCTCTCATGCAATGTCTTTGTTAAATGTAGCCTACTTCTGTGTTCGAGCGCACACCCTTTCTATTTAAGTCAGCACCCGTGAACTTCTTGTGTATTCGTTTTTTGTACCTGCATGTCGATTTTAGCTTTGCAAAGAGGCACGCCAGCCTTTGTCGTGAATTCGTCACATTCCAATGTCTTTTTCCTGCCTGTCTTTTAGAAAGCTAAGGCGTCTTGAATGCAAATTCAAGCTCTGTAGTGAGCGTTTTGGTAGCTGATAAAATGTCTGGCTAAGTGGCCTTTTTAAGTCTTTAATATGAGCTTGTATAGGGGAGCTCTGCAATCCCACTGCCGCTGACCGCTTAATTTTCTCTTCTCAGTCATTCTTTCTCACTATTATTCTACTGCCTGGTCATTTATAACCTAAATCTAAGTATGTTTAAGTGCTTGTTTACTTTACGCTGGCTGATCCAGCAATGCCTATCAGCCCAATACATGTGGCTGCCGGTTACCCCCCTTTGTAAACCCTTTGTAAGTGCTTGCTGGGCAATGCACATTCTCAAATTATCTGTTCTTTGCTTCCCCAATCCTGATGTTTGTGAACTGAAGCCAGACCAGAAGGACACAAAATAATAGAAAGGGCAAGAAGCATTAAGTGTACAAGGGGAAAGAAATCTCAACAAGCATGATTAAGGAAAGTTCACTGGCAGGTGCTTGAGCCCCTGCTGAGTCAGACAGGACGGTTTTTGCTGATCCTCTTGATTTTAAAATGTCGATGTGTGCTTGGTACTCGCATTAGGTAAGGTAAGGTTACATTGCTATATATGCCTCTGGGGGGCATCTGAGCGGAAGCTTGGAAAAGCCTGAAACCAAACCGATAAGGCACTAGAAAAATCAAGGGAGAAGGGCTAGGCACTCAGCCACAAAGAAAGCCACAAAAGGTACTCGCATTAGCCAGAAACCGCAAAAAAACTGCGTGCAGTATGTGACAGCAGCTGGCTATTCTTTTCTGAATTTCTGGCTATTCTTTTCTGAATCTCCAGCAAAAGGTACACAGGGTGCATACCTGCTAGCACAAGCAGACTACTAGTAGGCATTATACGCCCTTCAGAGGAGACACAGAGGATTGATCCCAACCTGGCTCTTACCAATCTCAATGCACAACAGCGGCGAAAATTTAGCAAGCCAGCCAAACTTTCAGTGATTGTATGAGGTTGGTTGCAGGCTTTTTATAAGTTTCTGCTTAGATACCCTGGGCTATCAGGGTCATCAGGGGCTATCACCGGAACCGCGGGTGTGCACGTCTCACACATGTTGCATGCAGATGATCTGACTTTGCTGACTTCTGAGCCCTGTGATATGCAAATCATGGCTGAGTCGGTTGGCTGTGTATGCCAGGAATAAACATCTAATTGTCAACACTTCCAAGTCCGAAGTTGTGCACTTCAACTCCGCTGGTGAAAATGTTCCTGTTTTTGATGTTGGCGGTGTCACCCTTCATCACAAAGATTCTTTTAGGTATTTGGGCATGGTTTTCTACAGGACCTTGAACATGGCTAAGTCTGCTGAACATG
>Ga0307947_1001565_pt1 | contig 18140 bp, 17 predicted proteins | sample OrgLakmetagen232_FD_201840 | JGI IMG/M metagenome (GOLD analysis project Ga0307947, IMG submission 201840) | Saline water microbial communities from Organic Lake, Antarctica - #232 | ecosystem: Environmental > Aquatic > Non-marine Saline and Alkaline > Saline | place: Antarctica: Organic Lake...
GCCTGCCTGCCTGCCTGCCTGCCTGCCTGCCTGCCTGCCTGCCTGCCTGCCTGCCTGCCTGCCTGCCTGCCTGTCTGCCTGCCTGTCTGCCTGCCTGCCTGCCCGCCTGCCTGCCTGCCTGCCTACCTGCCTACCTGCCTACCTACCTACCTACCTACCTACTTATCTCTCTCTCTCTCTCTCTCTCTCTTTCACACACACACACACACACACACACGCACACACACACACACAGAGAGACAGACACACAATACACACACAGTGTGTGCGTGTTCTTACTTCTTTATGTGTTTGTGTACAGTGTGTATATGTGTGTGTGGGAGTGTGCTTTGGATTGTGCACATGCGAGGGTCACGGCTGGATGTTTGCTTTGGCTGAGTCATCGTCGTACGACTTGTAGTTATGTAATGTTTTGTAATCGATTTTGTGGTATGATAGGTCATAAGGTGTGCCAGAGATGCGCGGCTGAGGGCCTTGAAAACAGGGAATGAGGGCGGGGCAGAGGTGCAGGTCATAGAGAGAATGAGGTCAGCGCATGCAACAGGGAATGAGGGTAGTAAAAAAGTTTGCGAGGGCTTTTGAAAATTGCCGGCGTCTCAGGGGTCCTGGGTCTTCTAGTGCTTTGGAAGGCTGGCAGAACATTTCAACCGCACACCAACCGAGGTTTGAAATGTCAGATGCACTCATCTGCTCTGAAATGAACTTATGCCAAACAAGAGACAAGAGGCTGACGAGTTGGCACGCTTTAGGAGTGCAGTCAGTCTGAAAGGCTAGCTTTGAGTACGCTGCAGGCTTGCTTTTTGTTAATTCCCCATAGGGGGAAACAAAGACACCAGTGTCAATGATTGAATGAAGTTCAATCCATTTGCTCAAACTCGTCAGGAGCCTCTAAAATCGAACCATTCCGTTGCTGTTTAGTTCAGCCAGTTTTTTCCCTTCTTCTGAACCATACGTTGCTTTGATTGCTTTGCAGGCTGCTGTGGTGGCCGACTCGCCCTTCTACAAGCTTCTCATTGGGCGCATGCTGGGGTATAAGGAGGACAACATTGTTCATCATATCAAGGCAAGCTCTTTTTCTTTGGTGTTGCATCTGGTCTTGAAAGCAGCTGTGATGATCTATAGATGCAAGGAGGACCACATTGCGCATCACATCAAGGAAGCCCTATTTTGGTGAAGCCCCAGTCATGGGGCGAAACCCCTAGGTTTACCATGTTTCACGCCTGAGTTCACACCAGGGCGCGCAGGCCCGCCCAGCCCAACCCCCCACCCCCAAACTTCGCAAGGCACCTTAGACTGACTAACCAGGCAGCTTTGCGGCGTCAGGGGGTGGGAAGGGGCGGGGGAGGTGCTGCTGGACGCACCGTGAAAACGAAAATTGATCACACCAGTGTGCGCAGGCCTGCCCAGCGCACCCACCGCCCCCAAACTTTGCAGGGCCCCCTAGACTCACTAACCAGGCAGCCCTGCGGTGTCAGGGGGAGGGAAGGGGCAGGGGGTGGTGCTGCTGGGCGCACTCTCAAACAAGTTTTGTAAAAGTTGAGACTCAGGGCCTGGCCAGAGCCACGCAGCCAACGTCCCGGTCTGAAACTTGGCAGGCAGGCCAAGCAAACTCGTTTGTCGAGGGAAAAGAAATTTTTGGGACCAAGGGTGCAGTGAGCAGTGCTGTAGAAAGAAGTCAATGTTTGGTAGCTGTAGGAAGCTGCCCGGCGCTCAGCCCAGCCCAGGCCCCTCGAACAGCATCTGAAAGCACATGTGTCATCAGGAAACTTTCTGAGTGTGCCTGCTGGGTCCGGGGCCGAAAGGAGGCACGGACGGAAAGTTTGCTGCTCCATGCAAGCACACAACTCATGTTCAATAAATCCAATTTCATTATTAGATTAATTTACCTACAAGTGTTTGAAATGCCATGGGTGTGTTGCGGAAGCCGTGTCTGCTCTTCCTGGTGCGTTGGTGCGTTGGTTGGTAGACTGCTCCATGTGTGTGCCATGTGCACCATGTGCACCTTCCTGGCATGTTGGTGGTGCAGGGTTTGCTCCTCCTCACAACACCCACAGCAAACGCAGCATGCAAAGTGTGTGGGAGGGAAGGCCACAACGCACGCACCTGCCCACAGAGGGGCACAGCTAAACAGCTAGTTGTGATTTTGGGAGAGTGGCTTGAATTCGAACTGATGATCTCCGCTTTCAGGAAGATTTCAATTCTGTAGCCCTGATCTTACAGAGGTGCAGTTTCCGTGTAGGCAAAGTTCAGTTTGAGTCTACATGGCGCGGTCAAAATAGTTTGTAATATACCGCAGTTTGTGAGAAATCTCTGCAGGCCGCACCAATACTTTTGTTCTGAGTATTGAAATTATGGGGTTACAAAATGGAGACCCTGAGCCAAAAAGGGTCAAAACTAGTTGCAGCCACAAAAGGGAGAGGCTAAAATCGCGCACGCGTGGTGGGCTTTGCCAACTTTTCAGCGTCGCTTGCGACGCTTCCCCCCACTTGTTATGGGTGTTGTGTCTGGTCTTGAAAGCAGCTGTGATGATCTGCAGATGCAAGGAGGACCACATTGCGCATCACATCAAGGAAGCCTTTTTTTTGGGTGTTGCATCTGTTCATGAAAACAGCTGCGATCATTTGCTGGTACATGCCAGGCAACATTGCGCACCACGTCAAGACAAACAATTTTAGATCTTAGTTGCTATGGCTTGCTGTCCAAAAACAATGTTCACTGGTTTGCTAAGCAAAGGAATGTTAGCACAGAAGGTGCACGCGCCTTGGAAGCCTGCAGTTAAAAACCGGAAACTGCATGAAGCTTACGACGTCAAAAGCTCCCTCATTGCACTCCGTCAATAGGGACGGCTACAAAGTATGCAAATTAAGCTACTTATCAAAAAATATCTATATGTGTCTACGCTGGGAAACACCAGCGTGCACTAAGGAAAAGCTGTCAACTAGTGCTCACACTAGCCGGAGCCCCACTGATAAGCTATTACTCAACAATGGCATACTTTTGCGGTACAACATGCTACCACAGGTACTGTTAGATGGTTTACTGTACTACTCATGTTTTGTGCTTTTAGAGCAGCTTACCTAGAATGCTTGATTGCATGATTAACCTAATCTCCTTTACACTCCTGCAGGCCACCAATGGACCGATGCATCCATCGCCTCAAGTGATTGGTGCAGTGGGGGAGGAGCTTAAGGCCATCAACCATAAGAAGCCGAGTATACCTTGGAACACGACCAGCAGAGGGAGGAAAAAGGGATAGGAACTTGATTTGTTTTGTAAGATAAATGTTTCGGTGTGCATTTGTTAAAGAGGAGGGAGCCGGATGTGGGTGCAAACTCTAGAGTAAAGAACAGTGAAGAAACACAAAGCACACAACGCAGAGCGTTTTCTAGCACCAGAATTATGCAATGAGGACCAGGTGGATCAATCTTGTTTTATCAGGCAGGTGACGAACAGGCATACGATCAGGCGATGAATCAGACATTCTCATTGTGTTACACGTTATTATGAGAAGGTGAACAAACAAATCAGAGACCTTATTATACGGTACAGGGTTTCTTGAGGATCCCCTCTAATGGTACCTCTCACAATGCTCACGTGCTGTCGATTGAGCGATTACCAAAGCTATAGAATTTAGAAGATAAAGATATCATTAAGACTGGCTCATCCGCTTATAAGACTGGCAAATCAGATTATGGGACAAGACATACAGAGATTGTCAACCAACTAACTGCTCTGTCACATGATTCGTCACTGCCACTCAGTCTGATTGGGCGTGACAAATCATATAAATGCACAAAAAGAATGCAAATGCTTCGTAAAATACATGAAGATCGTGAATGTGATCATTGAGCCCCATGAGGCCAATATAATATGATATTTGAGGTTCTACAAAAGGATGTAGCGGTGCGTGTTGGTTGACCTACTTGTGAACGAATAATGCCGTACACATCCTCCCTGGCTGCTAGTATGATGTAACGACACATCTACTCTCCGTGTTCGCTCAGATCTATAATTCAAGTGTTCAGACCTATAACTCAGACTTAGACGTCTTACAGTGGTATCAAAGGTTGGTCCTGACTTCATGCTTAGCGGCCTTTTGCCAACAGACAGACACACTCTAGGCAAACTGGCGTCCGCGTGAGCAAAAGGTTCAGGGCTCGTTCCTGGGCAAAACCAGTCCAAAAGACCGTGTCCCTTCTATGGCAAGGATGCCAGACAAGAAGCTGCACAGACCGACTCTGCGGGCTACTGCCAGGATGTCTGCAGCTAGGCAGGGGGGAATGTAAGCGAGCATATTAGCAAGTGTATCAAAGCGAGCTACCACACTCATGCATGATGAAGTAATATTTGCCGGTAATGCCGTTTATAAGCCAGGCACTGACATTGATGGAAAGTGCTAGACAATGCAAGCCACCAACAGAAAAGTGAAGGAGCGCCTGTTTGCAAATCATGATTCACCTCATCTGCTTTGTTGGCACGCGCTCCTGCCTGCAGCAGCAGCTCGGCACACTCGGTGCGGCCTTGGTCACAAGCATTATGAAGGGGTGTCATATCATCCTGCACACACAATACACAAATAATGGTGACAATGATCAAATGATCCACACATGAACGTTTAAGCAAATCACCCAGGGCCTGTCTGAGTTTCAAAGCGAGGTACCACAACTCATGCATGATGAGGGCATGATTGCCAGTAATTCCAATCATAAGCCAAGCCAGGCACTGACATGAATGGAATGTGCCACACAATGCCAGCCAGCAACAGAAAAAGTGAAGAAGCGCATGTGTGTAAACGAATGACTCACACGATTTGTTTTGTTGGCATCTGCTCCTGCCTGCAGCAGTAGCTTGGCGCACCTGGTGTGGCCTCTGTCACAAGCATAATGAAGGGGTGCCATTTCGCCCTGCACACACAATACACAAATAATGGTGACAATGATCAAATGATCCACACATCAACGTTTAAGCGAATCACTTAAAGCCTGTCTGAGTATAAAAGCGAGGTACCACAACTCATGCAAGATGAAGGAATGATTGCCAGACATTTCAGTCATAGGCCAGGCACTGACATTGATGGAATGCGCCAGACAATGCCAGCCAGCAACAGAAATTTTGAAGAATTGCATGTGCAAACGAATGACTCACGATCCCCATGTGGGTTTTGTCCACATCCGCTCCTGCCTGCAGCAGCAGCTCAGTACACTCAGTGCGGCCTCCGCCACAAGCTTTAAAAAGGGTTGTGTTTCCATCCTGCACATGCAATACACAAATAATGGTGACAATGATCAAATGATCCACACATCAACGTTTAAGAGAATCACCCAGCGAAATAATTAGATGTGCAGTGTATGATGTGGTGCCAAGCTGGACTGCCAGAACAAGATGGCATCAGAAAGGCCTTTCCACCCCACAACCCCCAGCTTTCGCCCTACGACATGCTCTTCAGATACTTGCATGAGACGCAATGCCAGTCCAACTCTCCATTTCATGCATATGGTGAAAAAGGAAACAGTCCAGGCCAAAATACATGGTCAAAGCCTTACAGGGAGGTGAACGGTGGCACCGTCTTACAACGTAACACCCTAATTTCGGCCACCGTGATTCAGACCGTACTGCACAGGGCGATTGCAGTCAATGCCGTGATTACAGTCCAAATTTCGGAATTGCATTGTGGATGCACAGGCCTGACTGACACCATGAAAAAAGTTATGTTGATGCCAATATGATCACCAAGCAGTGCGCAACCCTGGGGAAAAAGACACATCAAGCATCAAATCCATGCTGCTCTTTGTGGCAGAAACCTTGGACAACAAGTGTCAACGAGCTTTGTGCACCTCCCTGGCTTTTGTGTGCTTGTATGCACATTCTATGTCCATGACAGTCTTTCTGACAGTAGTGGTCGTGAAGACTGTATTTGCAAGATCTTACAGCAATTAGGCATGTTTGGGGCACCTTTCAAGTACCCTCCAGGTCCAATGGGCATGCCTTCTCTGTTTCATTTTGGCTTCATCAAGCAGCCAAGCGCAGAGGACGAAGGTGCTCTCCATTAGCAAGTGGTTTAGGGCCACAAGTCAGGCCAGCCATCCCTGTGAGAATTCTTGCCCCAAAGCCGAAAAGTACATTTAAGTACCCAGGACCCTTAAATAGATATATATAAGCATCCCTGCATACTCAGTTAGTGGCGGGAGGTGCCCAGGTGGGCAGGGTGTAAATCCCTGTAAAAAAGTGGATTTCCAAAAGCTCCCCTCTGGTGCCAGCAACTTACCAGGGGTGTTTGCAATAATAATGCGGACATTTTGGTGAAGGTCCGGGGGTCTTGGGTCAAGGTCCGGTTTTGGACCCCCTTTTGGCAGGGAAAGGTGCGATTTACAATCAGGCATCAACCACTGAACTGTTTGGGGTTGCAATTGTTTTGCTGGGCTATATTAATTATAAAAACAAGGTTCAACCACTCAAATATTTGTGTACATCCTGGCCTTCCCTTGTAAGTCTGATTGGCTAAGTTTTGTTGAATAGTTCATCTGGCATTGTTTGTCGAATCAGTTTTTGCTCGGAGGGGCTGACCAGAGCCTGTTTTTTTTAATCTCAGCTGTCGCTGACCACCACGGCCCAAACCCAGCATTCCAGACCATAAAACTTGACAGGGCATGCCTTGGGAGCATACTGAAGGGTTCCCGACACTCAGGTGATGGCCAGAAAGCGTGTTTCCGGGGTTTCCAGAAATGCACCATTTTTGCCCAGCAAACAGGCCCATGCACTAAGTCCTTTAGGGGCAAATTTCCACCCCCCTTTTTTTTGCTTGATGGGTATGGTTTGACCTTAAATTTATTTGGCAACAGAAGAATTGGTGAAGTTTGGACCAAAACCCGCATTTTTGCACCCATACCACCTTTTTGGCAGGGAAACGGCACATATCCAGCCCCCCACTCTCACCCTTGACCCGAAACTCATTAATTTCATGCAGAAGTATTTATGTAAAGAAACCATTGGGTGACCTCAGATGTGCAATTCAGGAAAGGGGCATCAATTCCCCCTTTTTGGGTGGGGCTTGGCTGGGCTGACCACAAGTAGCCTTTTCAAGCACCACCCTGGCCCTGGCATAATGCGTCAAATGATTCACACATGAACGTCTAAGCAAATCATTCATGCCTGCCAGATTCCTGTCAGAGTTTCAAAGCGAGGTGCCACAACTCATGCATGATGAAGATATAATTGCCAGTAATTCCATTCATAAGCCAGGCACTGACATTGATAGAATGTGCCAGACAATGCCAGCCAGCAACAAAAAAATGAAGATGCGCCTGTTTGCAAATCATGATTCACCTTAGTTTTTTCTTTGTTGGCATCCGCTCCTGCCTGCAGCAGCAGCTTGACACACTCGGTGTGGCCTCTGTCACAAGCAATATAAAGGGGTGTCCATTCATCCTGCACACGCAATACACAAATAATGGTGACAATGATCAAATGATCCACACATCAACGTTTAAGCGAATCACCCAACGGAATATTTAGATGTGCAGTGTATGATGTGGTGTCAAGCTGGACTGCCAGAGCAAGATGGCATCAGAAGGGCCTTTGCACCCCACAACCCCCAGCTTTCGCCCTACGACATGCTCTTCAGATACTTGCATAAGACCCAATGTCAGTCAAAATCTCCATTTCATGCATATGGTGAAAAAGGAAACAGTCCAGGCCAAAATACATGGTCAAAGCCTTACAGGGTGGTGAACGGTGGCACCGTCTTACAACGTAACACCCTAAATTCGGCCACCGTGATTCGGACCGTACTGCACAGGGCGATTGCAATCAATGCCGTGATTACAGTCCAAATTTTGGAATTGCATTGTGGATGCACAGGCCTGACTGACACCATGAAAAAGGTTATGTTGATGCCAATATGATCACCAAGCAGTGTGCAACCCTGGGGAAAGAGACACATCAAGCATCGAATCCATGCTGCTCTTTGTGGCAGCAACCTTGGACAACAAGTGTCAACAAGCTTTGTGCACCTCCCTGGCATTTGTGTGCTTGTATCCATATTCTATGTCCATGACAGCCTTTCTGACAGTAGTGGTCGTGAAGACTGTATTTGCAAGATCTTACAGCAATTAGGCATGTTTGGGGCACCTCCCAAGTATCCCCCGGGTCCAAGGAGCGCCTTCTCTCTTTCATTTTGGCTGCATCAAGCAGCCAAGCGCAGAGGACAATGGTGCTCCCCCATCAGCAGGTGGTTTAGGGCCGCAAGTAGCCTTTTCAAGCACCACCCTGGCCCTGGCATGTTGCGCCCATACACAAATGCAGTAGAGGTAGCTGGCCAATTAATTACACGAGGAGAAGAGTGCACACAACATGGTGCACAATGCATAAGTGACAAAAATGCACACACTCGTATGTACGTGTGTGTTTTGTGTGTGTGTGGTGTGTATGTGTGTGTGTGTGTGTGCGTGTGTGTGCGTGCAATAGCAGGGTGCAATTACAGGGTAAGAGGAAAGACACGTGGACAACCGCAAAAATGGCACAGGATCCGCCGATACCCCACCTACCTAAGGGGCATTGCAGATTTCTAGATCTCAAGTTTGGTTTGTTGCTTTTTCCTGAAGCCTTGATACGAAAAATGGTCGCAAAGAGAATTAAAGTGGAGAGCTAGCAAGCTGATGCGCAACTCACTTTGTCTTTCTGGTCGACAGGAGCACCATGAGCAAGTATAATATTTGCAACTTGGGCGTGGCCATTCAAACATGCCAAAAGAAGGGGTGATTTATCACCCACCTGTATGAGATGCGGCATGAAGATGGAATTGCGATGTGAGAGTAAAATCCATGCAAAATGTTAGGGAAAACTGAATTAGAGATGTTGCAGACAAGCATAATATATGAATACCTACATGCATATATCATGATATGTGTACACATGACATATCATATATTCCAACGTTCAGGCCGATATACCTACACTTTTATAAGGATAAAGTAGCAAAAAGAAATTACGGCAATATTCATACGGTGCTTAAGCTTGCATACGGCTTTGGCCAGCACTACTCTTATAAGTATTGTATGCCAGCGTTGCCAAGGTGCAATTTAGTGGGGCCTGGAAACGCCATGGATCCTTATGTTCAAGAAGGCCATGGCCAGGACTAAGCTGCCCTGAGTGCAAATGAGAATCAAGACTTGTACTCAACACACCTCCAATAAACTGGCACGCATGGCTGCAACTCCAGGCCCATCAAATTGCAAGAGCCGATTCAACACCGAGTCCTCACTCCATTTCCATTTCACGTACGCAATGCGCAGTGCTCGAGCCTGAGTGTGTTAGTGCGCATTTGTGGGGTGTTCATTTGGATTTATGTGACTTGCGAGTGTGCATGAGCACAAAAATCATCGCAGCTGGCTGAAACGCGTACACAAGGATGTGGTGCTTGAGGGTGATGAGGTGGAGGCAGCAGCACAGATGCTGACAGGCTGCATCAGAGCTGGAGGAGCAGCTTCCTGCAAGCAGAATACCCAGTGGTACTTTTAGCAGGGGTACCAAATGCTGCTTTACCGCAGGTCCCAGCGCGGTGTAGGCTTTGTTGCAAGCTGGCACGAGAATGTATATCGTGCCTGCCAAGGAAGCAGGTGTAGGAATACGCAGAGTATGGCAGCCGGATGCCAGAACGGCAGCAGCCGTAAACTTGTAATGGCTTTCAGCTGGAGTAGCGAGTCTTCTAGATGATGACCCAACGCTAACCGCCACCGCCACAGAACAAGCAGGGGCGGTGTAGGGAGTGGGGCACAGGGCGTCCTCTGACAAATTACAATTACAATTACAAGATGTTTCCTTGGGAATTCTTCCCTCGCTTCCATTGTGTGGGGCGCTGCTAGCAGGGTCAAACCTTCTGATTCTCATTGATCTTTCATTTAAATTCGCATATTTTGGTGGCATTCCTCCCCCCTGAATGGTACCTCTCTCCTCTAAAGATGCTTGGAATGAACCGGTACCTGACCCACAGAGAGGGTGCCCGAGAGCATCTGCCTTTTGCCTGTGTCCTTGTGTGTTAATAAGTAATGATGGATGTCGCTGTGCTGAAGCATACTCTGCTTGAGCAAAATGAGCTTGAAGATTGAGCTTGAAGCCCCAACTTGAAGACCCCGGATAAAGCCCCTGGAGACCCACCTGCAGTCCTAAACTTCACCTATGTGCTGAGTAGTGGGACAGGGTCTTGGGCCTGGGCAACTACTACTCACCGGGCAGTGAGCCATAAGCCAGGCAGCTTGCACGTGTTCTGACCTGCTGCATGCAAGAAAGGCCTTGCAGGACCGGGTGAGGCAACGCACATCCGCAAGCGACTCGACTCGTGACAAGATCTCGCCCAGCGCGTCAACAGGCAGGGATTCCAGACTGCGGCTTTCCTGCACATCCTCCTGAAGGAACAGCTCACTTCCTGCAAAAGAGAAGGGGGAGTCACAAGACAAAAAAAGCAAGTTAAGAGCACAAGGGCCTGCCTGGATACAAACACTCCAAGCATATGCAGACAGCGCCATTGTATGTTGCATCTTGGTCTGGTCTTGTTGAAGCTGAGCCTACCTTCTTCCATTCCTGCCTGCATTAACAAGATGAGGGACAAGGCGTTACGTATTCAGATTAAATTTATTGCGCAACTACCGATTGATATTGCAGTTAATAATGGGAATGAGAGTAATGACACTATGAGAATGGGAAGAAGAGGGAAAGTTCAGCCAGAAGGAGGCTATACGCGTATACGTATGCATGTAAGTGTGGGTGCGCGTGGATGCGCTTGATAGCCGTGTGCGCCTGTCATTGACACACAGCTTCCTCCTTTGATTTTGCACCTTTCTGGTTGCGTCCAAATTGAAACCGGGGACAGGAGGGTTTAACTGCAGGAGCTGTGAAACCTGCAGAGCGACGAATCTCAGCCACCCAGATGAATTGTTACTGGTACAAAATAAGCAATTAATATAAATTTAACATGCAAATTTAACCTGGATTGTAGGAATATATTGGGGAAACTGCTATCCTCAACCTGCTTGCGTACTAAGCACTTGCCAGGAAAGCCATTTGTTTTGGACTCTACATTCCTATCCACGGATCCACGCGTGCAATTATGTAACCGGCCTACCAGCCATATGAAGAGCTGCTTGTGATGGCCTTCACAAGCTAATCCCCCTCCCTGATGACACCGAAAGGTCCATCAGCCCTGTATAGATGTGCCACGCCCCGCCTCTTTTTTTGCATCTCCAGCAGGAGGCGGAAAATCTTTTAAGGTTCTATTAATTATAATTACCATTATTGCTAATTACCAACGTTAGTATTTAATGGAACGTGATTAACTACGCCCGAGTTCATTGTTTCTATCCGTAGACAGATTAACAAACGCAAACTTTGTTACTCATGCTCCTCTTCTGACAGCGACTATTTCCGTCTTAATTTTTCTTTGGCAAACACCAACTCCTCTTCCCTGTCACAGCCACTATAACTTCCACTACTCATTCTCTTATTCTTACAAGAAAGACATGTTGCGAGTAGGCTTGCCTTGCAACGTTAGAGTTGCAAGTGTGCAGAGTGCACACAAAGGCCACTAGAACAGGGCGCAACAAGTTCCCCCGTTCCTTAGAGGAATAGGAAGGTGCCAAAGTGGTATCCAACCACCGGAACTGGTTTGGTCCTTCTAGCCTAGTGCTTCTGTGCTACTGCATGCCTAGCAGGTCTGATGAGCTGTTGTATTTAAAAAGCGCAATTCTGCCATTAACAATGCCGTAGGAGCATGTTTAACAATAATTAATAATGAACCACTAAATTGGTCTGCAAACTTGTTAGAAATGAGGCTGCTGAATTCAGCTCGTGCCCCTGGCTGGAAGCAAGCCACTTTTAATGAGAGCGATGATGTCCTCAATGTGGCTTGTGTCATAGAGCCACATGAGTCCAATATATCATGAGGTTCTACAAAATAAACTTTAAGGATGTAGTGGTGCGTGTTGGGATGTAAGGGAACATATGGGACCATGTCAACAAGTAGACAATGCCTTATACATCCCCTCGCTCTGGCTGCTAATATGATGTAACGACACACACATATACTCTCCAAGTGTCCAGAATTACAACTCGGACTTAGATATCTACTCTTGCAGTGGTATCAAAGCTGTAAGGTTGGTCCTGACTTCGTGCTTTGTGGCCTTTTGCCGAAAGACAGACAGACCAGACATACTCTAGGTAAATTGGCCTACGCGTGGTTCAGGGCCTACACGTGGTTCAGGGCTCGTTCCTGGGCAAAACCAGGTCCAAAAGACTGTGTCCCTTCTTTGGCAAGGGTGCCAGACAAGATGCTGCACTACAGACCGACTCCGCGGGCTACGGCCAAAATGTCTGCAGCTAAGCAGGGGGGAATGTTTCGAGGGTTGATTACTACTAGCGAAGCTTGCTTCTTTGGATCTGCTTATTTGTCTATCATGACCGCAGGGGGCAAGGAAGACTGGTAACAAGTCACCAATTCCAAACATCAATGAAGAATTGAAGATCACAGCAAACATCATTGCAAAACCGCTTCATTGAGATCAAGTACTGTAAGGACACTAGACCCCAAAACCGATTGCACGCCGCAGAGGAACTCTGTACAATTATTCAAGGAGCTCCATTCTTATTCACTGGGAGCACCTTTACAGCACCGGCAACCATCAGCAGATCCACCTTCCCCATACAGCATTGACCCAAAGTTCTCAACATATGACATCCACCCCATCGAGATCAAGTACTCCTGTGAGGACACTAGACCTCAGAACTAGCTCAGCGCCACACAGGTACAGCGCAAAGGCCTCTGCGCCATTCTTCAAGGAGCTTCCACATCTCTCCACACCATCCTTTTGGGCATGGGTGACACCATCTACAACAATCACACACTGCAGCCTTTTAAGGAGCTGGGTCTTGACACTCTAAGAAACTTGCTTCCAAGCTTAATGTCATTCTGTCAACTACGCTGCCAAACTTTACCTTACTAGACGCACATTTCCCAGTACTAGGCAATATCAACTCTCATAAGGAAACGGTTTCAGGTCAGGCCTGCAACCCTCCTGATCCCCATTAAAAATTTTTCTTTTACTTTGGTGCAGGAGTTTTACAGTACCCAGTACAAAAGTGGCTCCTTTGCCTTAATTAATGTGGGGAATGGTTTCTCACTGCCTGCATAGTTTCTCCTTTTTTTTTTGGTCAGATTTTGTCAGCATGATTTCATAGGTTCAACAAGCCATTATTACACCGCCATGGGCTTCAGGCATTTCCCTGATGGCTCAGTCGGATTATTAGTGACAAAGCAGCGGCAGGGCTGACTGCAGCTGAATGCCCGACCTTTGTAATTCAGTAACCACCCATCGCACAAGGCAGGCCGCGGAACCGCGCCGTGCATTTGGTGGGGGTAAACGCTGGTCTAATTTAAAACATGATCTCATCTTATTCTACACGCCATCTTTATGGGAGTGGGCAGCACCATCTACAACACGCATGTTTTCAAGTTCCAGCATGGGCGTATCTTTTTGTCAACAGTGCTGCCAAAGAAAAGAAAAGGCTACACTAGCCTAGTGTATTGAGTAGGCATAATAATAGCACATCCAGCGTGCTCAAGGGAAGGAGCGCTTATAAGGTGCCAGCATTAAAAAGTCCATTCTGTGCTGTCCTGAAGCTTGCAACTTTTTTGATCCCCATCGTTTAGTTCCCTGGGTTTCCCTGGCTTGACTTCCTGGTGGAAAATTATAGAAGAGATCTCACATGGTAAGTGGATTTCACTGCCTACGTAATCATCCCTTTCTTCTCCCTTCTTATTCTGCGTGCCCACCCACTTTCACAACGTTGGCATTACATGTGTGAGTTTTCTCGGGAGCAAAGCTTAGTTTTAGATGGTGCTTGCAACAACTTGCAGCAATGTGATATAAGCGCCCATCCTCTTGATTGACAGTATTGGATGGAAACAAACAGCTTCACTACACATCACTCATCCTGGCATATTTATGATGGTGAGGGGCAGCTCGCTAGATACAATTGCTGTACACTGTTCTGAAGAGGGCGTTTTATCCAAATGCAGGTCAAGAAATTAGGCTATGAATTTCACACAAGCCATCAAGCTACATGCAAGTCAGTGGAGGGTTTGAACAACACTGACTTAATGAAATAGATTGTCAGTTATGCACACCGGAAAGGAAGGCATTAAGAAAAGGCTTACCGCCCCTGCAACAGCATATCTCGAGTCTACCATAACATAATACTTAAGTATACACACATAACGTAGGGCATCTTTCCTACTAGATCCTGTGTGCTTCCTTGATGTGTGGCCCACTCTTACCCTCCTTTTGGCTCTCAACCACCTCTCCCTCGTACCTGGGGTAGGTGAGTGTGCGTGCGTGTGTGCGTGTGTGTGTGTGCGTGTGTGTGTGTGCACGCACGTGTGTGTGTGTGTGTGTATGTGTGTGTGTGTGTGTGAGTGTGTGAGTGTGTTTGTGTGTAAATTGTGTGTGTGTGTGAAATGTGTAGTGTCAGTTTAGCACCGAATTTTACTTGTAAAACCAAGCCATGATGATGTAGGAGAGGCAAGGAAGGCAAGGAGCAGAAGGAAAGGAAGGACAAGCGCTGTTAAGGCTACAAGCATGGAAGTATGGAAAGCAGACTACGTCGTTCTGCAAATCGTCCAGAAGAAAACCAAAGCGCTCAAGGAACAGCGAGCCTCAGTCCGAAATCCAGAGGAAGGGTCTGGAAATTTTACAACACCCTCTTAAAGGCACAATAAAAAGAGCACAATAAGAAGAGGTCAACTACAAAGGAGTAGATGCAGATTCCCATACAATACCGGCAAAAACAACTCTATTAAAATTTGCGCACACTCACCCACGGTTCTCTCTAGATGCACCCTTGAAGTGCTTAATGGAAGCTCCTTCCTCTGTCTTTCCCACCTCCTCCTGTGCAATGCATTGGATGTAGGAAGAAAGCTAAATGGCAATTAAATAACAAGTTGTACGACAGGTAAGCAAGCCCACATGGCAAAAACAAACCGCTTTATGTTCAATACCTTAAGTAATAGTCTAGAAGTCAGACTTGTGTTGCACAGAAATATTATAGTTGGACGAAAGCGAACTTTCTATTGCTCTGCAACTCCCTCTACACCTAAAGACAAGTTGGCTGCTCAATTCATTTTAAGCACCGGGAAAAAATGCTAACAGTTGCTCCTCAACCGTAACCCCTAAAGGAACGCCAATCACAGGTTCTTGATAGTACCAAAGTACCCCTTGTAGCCCGTTGGCTAGCAGTAGCACTTGACAGTACGAAAGTACCCTTTGACAGTACCAAAGTACCCCTTGTAGCCCGTTAGCTAGCAGTCCCCCTTGACAGTACCAAAGTACCCTTTGACAGTACCAAAGTACCCCTTGTAGCCCGTTGGCTAGCAGTAGCAATCCTTGACTGAGGCCTTTTTTTGTAGATCTTGTAAATCAAAGTCCCCTTGTAGCCCGTTTCCAACCCTTGACCAATTGGACCTCAGGACCCCGGCCTCCTCCGGACGAGGGTTCCAAAAGGCATAAAAGTGGATGCCACCAGATCCTTCTCAATTGTCAGCCCGCTTTACTCAACATTTAAAGGGATAAGGAGAAACTCTACAGGCGGTGAAAACCACTCCCGCATTGAAAGAAAGGACAAAGCCACGTCACAAATCGCGTTGCTCGTCACCTGCTTCCCCACTGCAGCCGCTGTCTTTGCCTGCTCAAGCTCCCCTTCAGGTAAACGCCTTTTTGCCTCTTCAGCTCCCTCCCTATCAAAGGATACACCTGTGTGTGTGTGTGTGTGTGTGTGTGTGTGTATGTGTGTTGACAAAAACATTTCCCTTTCTATCACCCTTTTAATCAGCACCTGCGTAGATCGCGTCTCCTCATATGTGAGCGTATGAAAAATTATCGGAATGCTTACTCACTGTCCAGCTCGTAACCATACAAGGGAGATGAGCCCGACAGGAAACTCTCACCACTCTCTTCATTCACCAACCAACAGCCACTGATGTCATACATTTGCCTGCGCGTGCTGTCTCGTTAGGGTGCCTTTGCTGGTATTGATCTGGAGGGTACTTGGTTTTCTCCGGCAGGTTGGAAGCATTGATGTCTGTCGCAGACATGGTTGTTGTTGCACTGTGACAAGTGAAGGACACGAATGTGAATACTTTGCAGACATGCTGATGCACACATGAGGATGCAGGCACAGCAACTGAGAGAGTGCTTGTGCAAGAATGTGTGTTCGTACCGTTTAGGAGGCAGCGATTAATTAAATAAAAATAAGTGGCCTTGATTGAACACTAGATGCAGATCGAAGTTCTCGGTTTAGTTGCAAACTTGAACGGTACTACAAAAATTATCCTTTATTGAAACAAAAAACGAGTTAAGCAAGGATAGCAAGGGGTAAGCGACGTTCTGCATTGTGATCCAACATATTATCGATCATTGCTGTAATTATTTCTTGTCGAAAGGATCCAGTCCAGTGTCAGTTTGACCTGGTGAGCCTCCCGATCATGTAGGGCAGCAACCATAAGGTCATTGCAAATTATTGTCCAGGAACAGTACACATGTGGACTCTGTACAGTCCTCCTCGTAAAAATCAGGCGAGGCTCCTTTTGACGACTGTATTGGCAGCAGGGCTCTGAGAAGTTCCATTTCTTTCCTTTCAATGACAGCCTTCTCCATTCGTTTCCAACCTGCTGAGCACGTGTTGTAAAGCAAAGAAGAAGAAAAAAGAGCTATACAGTGAAAACTACTCCCCACATTAATTATGGAAAAGGAGCCACTTTGGTACCGAGTAAGTACCGTAAAGCTCCTCCACCGCGAATAGGAAAGGAAAAATCAATGGGGATCAAAAGTGATGCAGGCTTGGCCTGAAACCGGCTCCTGATGAGAGTTGATAACAGTACTGAAAAGCATTTTGGCTGCAAGGCAAGATCCAAGGCAGATATAAAGTCAAATACGCGTTTCAATTGAACAAGTCCTTGGTTCTGGTTGTGCTTTGCTGTGTGAGGTATTGAAAGACAAACAATGGGAAGTGCTAATTTGCTTGATATCTGATTTCAATTTCGTTACACACGTTTTAACAGTCTTAGCCAGGCAAGTACTGTTCAGAGTTCATCTAGCAGCAGGGCCCGCAGCAAAAGAGTGATGAACCAGACTATGTTTGATGTTCCAGACCCTCTCGTTGTGCATGTGCTGCTCTTCACACATGAGTTTATATATAATGTTATTTGCCTCCCTCATTTTTGGTATCCTCAGTGTGACAGTCCACGTCTTTTTCATGTGCCCAAAACACACAGATGATTCCCCCTCTTTAATTTAATGCGGTCGGCTGGTCCTGGCAGATGCTTGATTGTCTTCACTGGTATTATTCAATGCTTCAATCATGATGTCATAAATAACGTTGTGCTTTTTTCCCTTTCCAGGAATTTTTTGCTACAAGTTTGGTGCTACAACAACAACTATCCCACGTTTTACACGTTTTACTTTCCTAGCAGTCGCACATTTTGACTGATGGCTTTATCTGTAACTCTGTAACTCTGTACTGGAAAGGGCACGTCTGGTATGGACAAGTTTAGCAGCGAAGTTCACAGAGAGCACATGGAGCTTGGAGGCAAGCAAGCTTCTCAACTCTTTGAGAATCAAGACCCAGTTCCTTGAAAGGTTTCAGGGTGTGAGTGTTGTAGATGGTGCCGCCCACACCCAAAAGGATGATGTGGAGAGTAACGGAGGCTCCTTGGAGAATGTTGCAAAGGTCTTTGTGCTGTTCCTTTGCGGCGTTGTTAAGCAATAGAGGCAACAAGGATGGAGGATGGCCTTTCCTCCGACAGCGGTACAAGGACTAGAATGTGCACTTTTGCGAAAAGTTGGCAGCAGAAACACGAGCGCAGGAGGGCAGTAAAGCGTCGAGCTTTATTTTTTCCTCCATGAACTAATCGCTTTTATAATCCTTGTATAATACTTAAACCTCGTAGGTGCGTTTGGTTATCATAACTACATCACAATTTGGTTTCTGCCCCACAAGGAACACCAATCAACCCCTCTTTATTCTGCGACACATTCTCGCTACTGCAAAAAAGAAAAAAATGAAGGTGTTCACTGCTTTTCTAGACCTCCTTGCTGCCT
>Ga0307947_1001566_pt1:5000-18140 | contig 18140 bp, 20 predicted proteins | sample OrgLakmetagen232_FD_201840 | JGI IMG/M metagenome (GOLD analysis project Ga0307947, IMG submission 201840) | Saline water microbial communities from Organic Lake, Antarctica - #232 | ecosystem: Environmental > Aquatic > Non-marine Saline and Alkaline > Saline | place: Antarctica...
TGATACCCACACGTGCTGCTAGGTAAATTGGGCCTGCTTAGACATTGTGGTAATGAACAGTGGCAGAAGCAATAGCAGTAGCAGCAGGACGCCCGGTATCCTTGCCACTTGTGCGCTTTCTTTTGTGTGGAGGCAGTGCAGGCCGTATGACGAGCAAAGTGATGGCACGCAAGTAGTTTTAGATAAAGTTTCCTTTACGCACGCTGGTCCTCATCAGTGCAGGCGTTTGCTGGCATGCATGCAGTACAGAACGAGTGCTATCGTAAATGTATATCCTGCACACGTCCCCCTGGGGCACCGCTCTCCCTGCGATCTATCTCACATGATTACAACCAGGACATGAGCGTGTTTGTGATTGCGTGGATGGGCGAAGGCCGTCCATCTATAGAGTAATGAGATTGCTGTGCGGGTGCGCCGGCCTTGGCCGGCTTGTATGTAGTTAGTTTGTTTTTTCCTGTACAGTGACCATATTTTCATTTCATTAATTCATTTGCAAAAAACTGATGGTCGTGGTCGTGGTAAATGCAGTGATTCAAGCTTTCTTTGTCGCTGTCGTCTCTCTTTTTTTGCTTAATTCTTCACAATGGATTGTGCCTTATGAAACACTAATAAACGTGATGTCTGACTTCCTCGGCAAAGCGAAGATCCCTTGGCTGGATTAAATTTCGTGAACCAGAAATTGGCGATTGGATCAAGAGGGTTGCAGGCTTGGCCTGAAACTGGCTCCTGATGAGCGTTGGTATTGGTACTGGAAAGGGCACGCCTGGTTTGGCAGCCTAGTCCAAGTCGACAGTGCAAAAAAACGAAAAAAACTACGCAGGCAGTGGAAAATCACTAATAACTAAGGAGCCACTTTGGTACCGGATGAAACTCCTCCACCAAAGCATAAAGGAAAAGTTTGGTTTGGTTGGCTTACAAATGCATTCAACCTGGAATGGCTGCTCAACCTATGGGAACGAGGTAAACCTCAAAACAAACCAAGTGAAAAAAGGGCTGTGACGCAACTGGAAAATGCCAACCTTAAAGACATGAGAAGAAGTAGGCAAAAACATATCAAAGTGTAGACCTTGGTTCACCAAAAAGGAAAAGATCAATGGGGATCAGGAGGGTTACGACAGGCTTGAAATCGTCTCCTGATGAGAGTTGATAATTGATAATAGTGCTGGAAAAGGCACTTCTGGTATGGACAAGTTTGGCAGCGTAATTGACAGATTGGACATGAAGCTTGGAAGCAAGTTTCTTAACTCTTTGAGTGTCAAGACCCAGCTCCTTAAAAGTCTCCAGCGTGTGATTGTTGTAGATGGTGCCACTTACTCCCAAAAGGATGGTGTGGAGGGTAACGGAGGCTCCATGAAGGATGGAGCAGAGTCATTTATGCTATTCCTGCGCGGCGCTCGCTCAGCTGGTTCTGTGGTCGATTGTCTTCACAGTATCTGACCTCGATGAGGTGAATGTTACATTGAAGAATGCTGAAATCTTTGGGTTGGTGCTGTCTGGGGAAGGTGGATCTGCGAAGAGTGGCTGGCGGTGCTGCTAAGGTGCTCCTGGTCTCCCTCAGTTGCCCCCTGCTACTCCTTAGAACCCACCCCCGCCCCTTCATTGCTAGTCCGTTGCTTTTTTATTTTCGTGGAGATGAGAGCAACCAGTACAGCTTCTGGACGGCTGGAGGTGAACCTATTTTTTGTCTGAGAAGCGGGGTGGAAAGAGCCAATTAGGTAAAATCCAAGTTTCAGCTGTATTGGGAATCTGAAGATTTTTCATAGCCAGCCGTTCGCTGCTACCTATATCCATGCAGGCAAAGCAGGATCCTAGGGAGCCTGTCTTGCTGATGGCTTTAAATATCATGCTGCATGCTAAGTTGTGACTCTCAGTGATCATATTCCTTATTTGCGTGTGTTAGCAGCCAGAAAGGATATGCAGGGCACTGTCTAGCTGAGGGCAGAGGGGGCAAGTTAGGCTTATTGAGTGCTTTAACCATACCGCATGCTTTTGGCTGTACAGGGTTCCTGTTCTGTACTTCATAATGATGCACTTGGTTTTAATAGGGACATAGGATGCTGTTAGGTAAGTTTGCTAGCGGCTCCACTGGCAGTGCCATTTTTGATAAGGGTCTGGTAGTTTCATGGTAGTTTGCTACGGTATTGGCATTTCCTAGTTTGTAGAGGGGGTGTGATGGTATAAATACCAAGAATTTGCATAGATGCAGGACTCTGCAAAAATATTTACTCCTCAACTTTGTGTGCCTTTTTCAACTTGAATCAGGTGCTTTAAGAGCCAGCAACATATCATACCATGTTCCGCCTAATTACTTAACTTCAAAACCCACGGTATACAGATGCAATAAGAGCCGCTGCTACAAATCACACAATCCTTTATCAACATTATTTCAGACCACCGAAACTCCTCAGTCAAATCCTCTGCCTCCTTCTATCAGAAAAACAAGCTCTCCAAATGCTGTCAATCAAGTCAACTACTTAGGGTGCAGCACTGCTGAAAATGGGAAGTAATTGTGACCTGCGTAATGGGGCTGGACATAAGAAATTATATTGCTGCAAAGTTAAAGCAAATGCGTGAGGACAATGAAACCAAACGTTCATCAGAGTTGCTCAGGTGATTTCGTGCCATTCACCCTTTCGTTGCACTGGGTGCGTAACCTGAATAGGGACAGATGCCATTGTTTTTGTGTCTCCTGTGCGCAGGAAAGGCCTGTACTCAAGTAACTCAGTGATGGGATTAGGGCGCGCACCCCCGTCTCAAATGCAGTGGGTAGAAAGCAAAATATCATACATGTGCTGCACAATTCTCACGACAAGAAAATCTGTGGCTGCAAGAGTGAAGGTCCTGGCTTCTATCTGCGTGCCCTCATTTGAATGCAGCATGCTCAGTGTGGTGTGCAAGGTTGCGTGCTCAGCTTGGCCTGCGCGTGTAAATGGGGGTGGTGCTGCTGCCGACACGCGCATTTGTGGCTGTGCAACTGATGCAATCATACTTGTTACTGGTTTGTGCGGTTCTGCTCTAGGTGCGAGATGTTGCGTGCTTGAAAAGTTCACCTTCTCAGTCAGTCCGGTGCGGGCTGCGCTCAAAGTTTGGACCATAGCAAGTCAGGTTTGGAGAATGGTAGCGTCCAGGCAGGGAGTGTGGCTTCTTGCTGCTTCACATCCATCACCCCCCAGCCGCAAATAGGCGTGCAACGTGTGGTTCATCTGCATGTGCGGGGCATTGCTAAAACCCACAATTGTGCGCAACTGCGTCACCACAACTCTCAGATCAGCTATCAGCTCCTCTTTTTCAATCTCATCATGCGTGCGCTTTTCTTGTATGATTCATGCATGGCGTGGTATCTGCTGTAATTGTTTGCCAAACGTACAAGATCTGCAAGGGATGCACTTCCTCTCTTGATCATTTCATTCTCCAGCATGCTGGACAATTCAGGTGTGTGCTGCTGCATGGCTGCTACTAGCTTCCGAACTGCCTGATCATCTTTCACCTCTGCTTCTCTAGCCAAAGCTGCAAATCTCATGGCAAAAGCTGAAACACTCTCACCTGCCTGAAGTTGCATGTCATAGAGCTGCTGCTGTTTGTCACCAGAGATGTAATCAAACTCTGCAGATAATGCTTTCAGTGTGCAAATGAGCAGTGCGTCACATCATTAGTAGATGTGTAGATGTGCTGTGTCTTATAATTTGCAGTGACGGTGATTTGATCTGACAAACAAGGTATACAGGGTGCATGCCTGCTAGCACAGGCAGACGTAGGCAGTCGTGAAAAAATGGAGCAACAAGGCATCATACGCCTATCAAAAGAGACACAGATAGGAATGATTCCAACCTGGCCTTTACCTTCCAATCTCAATGCACAACAGCGGCGGAAATTAAGCAAGCCAGATGCATCATAGTTACTCCGACCCAGCAACCATGCCCCAAACGGAACACAACAAACACGTATCAAACTTAGTCTGCCAACAATGCAAGACGAGCTACTCATTTTAACCTAGTAGAGGGCGCTGCCAGTCCATTTCCCCTGGCTATGAAACCAAGAGACATACAACTAAACAAACGGGATATGCATTTCATCAAAATTTAGTATAGTGTAGACTCTTCCCCTAATCAACAAGCAGAAAAGTCACGAGAACAACATAAGCTGTTAATGCCTCGCTTACTCGGACAACGTAAAACCCTTCACACCATCCTGCTAGGAGCAACCAGGTACCATCTACAGCAGCCAAACAAGGAACCTACTCCACAACCTCGGAGGTACTGGTCCACATGCCACGGCACTCATGAAGAAGAAAATCCTCAATTTGATCCGCAACAAACATCATACAGATGAGGCGAAACATTGAACACAACAAATATCTAAGCTACACTCCTGGTGGTGTGCAGGCTTCTGCCTCCCGACCACCTGATCCCCACAGAAAAGCTTCTCTTATTTATATGCTCCAGGTGAAATGTTATGTGTCTCTGCATCCATCGGGTGGTGCATAACACATAACACATAACAACAACCTTTTCTAATCAATGCCGGTAGTATTTACGCTATCTGCGTTCTTTTTTCCCCTTTTCGTCACGTAGATCTAAAAAGCTGAAAAGCAGGAAAACAAAGGCTGATTTGACTCCAAGCTCAAAGTTTGAGCAAACATTTGCATTTGGTCCCTAGGATATGTCTCCTCTCCTTTCATATGTGCGCGTAAGAAGCTAATCTACAGCAGGACAGCAAGGGCCACCATGAGTGCACTTAAACTGTCCCTAGAATGGAATCGCTAGCAGCGGTGCTTTTCTCCAGGTTTTGGACCAGGTACACAGGTTTGACTACAAGCTGGTTCGAACAACTTTGTACTGGGCGACCTTCTGACGATTCTGTGCTTTTTACGTGTTCATTCTGAGAGATCTCCCCGCCAGTAGATTCACGCAACTCATTTCGATGGAACACTCGATTTGCAAGCGTGCAACGCATCAGTAGCGAGGATAGTTTCAACAGGTCAGAACAAAACACAAGCATAAGCAGACTGCAATAACCAGGCTGCACCTGGAGCTCAAGGTTAATACCCGTAGATAATCTTAGAGTCGTCCGCGTGAAGTTTGAATTATCCGCATTAAAGCTCACTCCGCAGTTGGAGCAGATTGTAGACATACAAACGGGGTGGTCACCTCCTGTATTCTTTTCACACGCCTGCGCACACGTGCTTGTATGTGTATATTATGCACTGCATTTATATTTAGTGCTGCGCACGCAAGTATATGGTAGTGAGTGCAAACAAGCAGGGTTTCACTTCACAATGGTTGCATTTGTAAGCAAGATCATAAAATCCCGAAAATTAGCAGGGTTGCATGCATGCTAGCGCTCCGCTCCGCTCCGGCCCATCCAAATGACAGAGCACATCTCAAGTGATCTGAATTGCCTTATAATGAGTCTACAGTTTGCTTGCACAGGTTCACTAGCTCCCAAAGGATTTACGTGATTCATTGCTCGTCACACTGCAAAGGCTTGCTACAGCACATGCATTTTACAGATCTGCATATTGCATCCATTTGGACTCCTGAAATGTTTCGTGAATTTGCTGTTAGATGTTTTATTTTCGATAGGTCACCGGAGCACCGGAGGTGCAATCCTAAAAGTCAACGTCCTCGTTAACCTACTTGTGCAGAAGTGTCCAACGACGGGTCTAAGAGGAGAGTCGCAGGCGCGTGCCACAAAAGCAAGGTAATTAGTAAATGAATAAGTCTTTACGTCTTAGTAGGTAACCACTCTGGATGGACACAAAGGACACATGTACGCTGGGTTATACTCGCTCTGGTGGAACCCTTTTTTTATATTATTAATACATGTTTGTTTTTCCCAGCAGTACGTCGCTCATGCAACTCACCATGAAAGCAAGCAGCCTCCGGTTGAGCAACCTCATCCGCACGCCCCAGAATGGTGGTAAGTCTTAATTAGTTCATGCATGCAAAGACAACACGTGCACACAGCATTATTGCAAAGCAGTACAATGCATGCGGACTCATTAAAGCAGTACAGTGCATGCGCGCGCACACACACACACACACACACACACACACGCACGCACGCACGCACGCACACGCGCACGCGCACGCGCACACACACACACACACACACACACACACACACACACACACACACACACACACACACACACACACACACACACGCACGCACGCACACACACACACACACACACACACACACACACACACACACACACACACACACACACACGCACAAACACACACTCCCTACGGTATCCAAGTACATGTCTTATTACACTGAAAGAGCTTCTGTCTGTACATGTTTCTCTACGCATTACACACGTGCAGGCGGAGCACATGTGGTGGCACGTCCCAGTCCCCGAGCCCAAATAAACAAACGATGCATGCTTTTGGCTAAGGGCGCTGGGACGGATGAAGATAGACAATCTGTGGTTCCCAGAGAGTTGCTACAAGCTGCCATGGATCTGGAGCTGCTTCCTGGTAGGCGGCATCAGGAGCCTTGAGGGTTGCCAACGAATGCATGAGGGCAGATAATGAGTGGCGCACTATGCCCGTGATGTTAGTTTGTGCACGTTCACGAATGTATGAAATGAATAGGCAAGGCAGGCTCTGCTGTTTCTCACACATTTTGGCGTGGGAAGTCACTCCTTTGGACGCAGTGCATGCACATTACTTTTAAGCAGAACGCACGGTCATACTCAGTGTCCTTCAAAAAGTTTGAAACTGCTTGAAGTACAAAGCCTGGGGCGTGGTTAGATGAAAGGGAATGCACAAATTAATTTGGTGCGGTAATCATGCACTGCACATGCATGTGCCTGTTATTGCGGGGTGTTGCTGGAGACTCGCCTGCCTAGTTATGTATGTAAACCACACATAGGAACAATGGGTAAATTGCTCGATGTGCCTGTTATTGTGGGGTGTTGCTGGAGACTCGCCTGCCTAGTTATGTATGTAAACCACACATAGGAACAATGGGTAAATTGCTCGATGTGCCTGTGTTATTGTGGGGTGTTGCTGGAGACTCGCCTGCCTAGTTATGCTTGCAAACCATACCTAAGCAATAGTTGGGTGCTATAGGTTGCCGTAAGCTACTATACTCATTTTGCTAGATTGTGTTGTTCCTACAACGTTCTAGATTGTGTTCTAGATTGTGTTCTAGATTATGTTTTTCCTACAACGTTCTAGATTGTGTTCTAGATTGTGTTCTAGATGTTGTTCCTACAACGTTCTAGATTGTGTTCTAGATTGTGTTCTTAATTGTGTTGTTCCAACAACGTTCTAGATTGTGTTCTAGCTTGTGTTCTAGATTGTGTTCTAGATTGTGTTCTAGATTGTGTTGTTCCTACAACGTTCTAGATTGTGTTCTAGTTGTGTTCTGAATTGTGTTCTAGATTGTGTTGTTCCTACAACGTTCTAGATTGTGTTCTAGATTGTGCTCTAGATTGTGTTGTTCCTACAACGTTCTAGATTGTGTTCTAGATTGTGTTCTAGATTGTGTTCTAGATTGTGTTCTAAATTGTGTTGTAGCTACAACGTTTCCCAGGTACGGCACCATTTAAGAGCGAAACGACATAGACAAACACAACACGCAACACACATACACACACAACATGCAGACGGTCCCAGGTACGGCACCATTTAAGAGCGAAACGAGAAACGACAAACACACACACACACACACACACGACACGCAACACACATACACACACAACATGCAGACGGAGCAGCAGCACAGGGTCAGCCACCTGCAGGGCATTGTGTGGAAGCGGCAGCAGCACCATCACAGACAGGATCTGTCGGTGCTGGAGAGCAGGAGAGTGGTGCGGAAGCGGCAGCAGCACAACCACAGAAATTAGCTGTCGGTACTGGAGAGCAGGAGAGGGTGCCTTCTGAACAAGCCATCTTGCGCTTTGGTCGGGACGTGGTGGGAGGCCAAGTTGTCATGGTGGGGGCCGTGCACGTTTGCATGCATGCACACGCACACACACACACACGCACACGCATACACGCACCCGCATACACACGCACACGCACATGCATGCACACGCATACACACACACGCACACACACTCGCGAAAGGATGTTATTTTACACACATACACTTGCGCCAAACGCAACCACGTGCACATGCACATTGCAGACCATCACACACACACACACACATACACACACAAACACACTTGCGCCCAACGCAACCACGTGCACACGCACATTGCAGACCATCACACACGCGCACACGCACGCACACACACACACACACACACACACACACACATGCACATACACACACACGCGCAAACAAAACACGTCAGGGGTTGTAGGTCTCAAGCTGAGGAATGCATTGTGGGTTGTAATATCAGATGTTCGCTACTTGTGTGGATGCTGTATGAGATCGCATATCTCAAGAATGTTGAATTGAGTACATTATGGACGTTACATACTAAAAGAGTAGGCTCACACACACACACACACACACACACACACACACAGACAAACACACACACGTAGTCTGTGTTGTGTGACGATCGCGAGCCAGGCAGGCGACCACATAACTTATTGCGCAACGTGTATTTGGGCTTTTCATTTGAATTTCATTTGGGCGCAACGTGCATGTGCGCTTCTCAGCAAGCAGGCCAATTGGTGTCACACCTGGCCTGCAGCAACACACACACAAGCACACAAACAGAACAAGACACACATGCACACATACACACAAGCACGCAAACAGACACACAACACACATGCACACACATATGCACACAAACAGACACACAACACACATGCACACATACACACAAGCACACAAACAGAACAAGGCACACATGCACACATACACAACAGCACGCAAACAGACACACAACACACATGCACACATACACACAAGCACGCAAACAGACACACAACACACATGTACACATACACACAAGCACGCAAACAGACACACAACACACATGCACACATACACACAAGCACACAAACAGAACAAGACACACATGCACACATACACAACAGCACACAAACAGAACAAGACACACATGCACACATACACACAAGCACGCAAACAGAACAAGACACACATGCACACATACACACAAGCACACAAACAGAACAAGACACACATGCACACATACACACAAGCACGCAAACAGACACACAACACACACGCACACATACACACAAGCACACGAACAGAACAAGACACACATGCACACACAGACACATACACACACATACACTCATGCACATACACTCATGTATATTGCTAGCCCATGTGTGCATGAACGCCATGAAGCAATGTCTTTGTCCAACATGGCTGTACCTGCAGAGGATGTTTAATTTCTTCACCGGACATTACATGCAACCGCAGAAAGTGTGCCACCGCAGAAAATGTGCAGCGCCCTCCAAGAACGCGCAGCTTGCACTCTTTCATCTTTGCTGGAACAGCTCCCCTGCTCCAATGCGCTCTTCGTTTTTCATTGCCCAGACAACATGCACTTCCAAAACACGCTGCATTCACCCATCGTTGCCGAAACAGATCAATGCATCCAACCTGCCCTTCACACAGGACAGCCCTTCACACAGGACATCATAGCCTACTGCGCAGACAACATGCGACCAGAAAAACGCAACGCACTCCCAAAACACGCTGATCACACCCTCACGTACTCTTTCATTGTTGCCAAAACAGCTCTGCATTCAACCTGCCCTTCACAGGACAGCCCTTCACACAGGACATTACACGCCGCTGCGCAGACAACATGCGACCAGAAAAACGCAACGCACTCCCAAAACACGCTGTTTACACCCTCACGTACTCTTTCATGTTGTGTTGCCAAAACAGCTCTGCATTCAACCTGCCCTTCACACAGGACATCACATAACCTACTGCGCAGACAACATGCGATTAAAAAAAGTCCACGCACTCCCAAAACACGCTGTTCACACCCTCACGTACTCTTTCATTGTTGCCAAAACAGCTCTGCAATTTAACTGCCCCTCACAGGACGTCATGGCTTACTGCTCAGACAACGTGCACTATGAAAACACGCTGCATTCACCATCACGTAATCTTTCATTGTTGCTGAAACAGCTCGTGTATCCATCCCGTCCTTCACAGGACGTCATAGCCTACTTCTCAGACAACGCGCACTCTGGAAACGCGCTGCTCATAAAGTGCGCGCACCCGCGCGCCGTAAACGTGGTGGTGCAAGCATTGGCACAAGCCGGGGCGCACTTTGGCTCAAGGCTGCAGGTATGGGGGTCTGTTTGTTACGTAGATGTATGTAACGCACAAAGTGCAGGAATTGGTTACGTAGATAAATGTAACGCACAAAGTGCAGAAATGGGTTACGTAGATGTATGTAACGCACAAAGTGCAGAAATGGGTTACGTAGGTGAATATAACGCACAAAGTGCAGAAATGGGTTACGTAGATGAATATAACGCACAAAGTGCAGAAATGGGGTCTGTTTGTTACGTAGATATATGTAAGGTTGGCCAGAACCGTATATACACACCGTAAAGCGCTGGCACAAGCCGGGGCGCACTTTGGCTCAAGGCTGCAGGTATGGGGTCCTGTGTGTTACGTAGATGTATGTAACGCACAAAGTGCAGGAATTGGTTACGTAGATAAATGTAACGCACAAAGTGCAGAAATGGGTTACGTAGATGAATATAACGCACAAAGTGCAGAAATAGGTTATGTAGATGAATATAACGCACAAAGTGCAGAAATGGGGTCTGTTTGTTACGTAGATGTATGTAAGGTAGGCCAGAACCGTATATACACACCGTAAAGCGCTGGCTTGAGGCTGCAGGTATGGGGTCTGTTTGTTACGTAGATGTATGTAACGCACTAAGTGCAGAAACGAGCCATATATGAGCATTTCGTACATACATATAGACAGCATTGGTTATACATATGTTAAATACACATAAATGCACATGCACACAGCAATGAATGTATACACAAGCCGTATAAGAGCATTCGATATGATACACACTTTCATAGACAGCATTGGATATACACTTAGGAAATACGCAGAGGGGGTTATCTGAGGCCCAAAATGGGTACACTATTTGCATGCTCCTAGGGCAGGTGGCCCTAACTGGCACGTTTCAAGCTCAGCTCTGCTATGTAGATTTCAGTGCAGCTGAGCTTGAAACGGGCAAGTTAGGGCCACCTGCCTCAGCAGCCGCGGCGTAAACCCTATTTTTGAGAAGGGGTGTGCTGTATCTGACCAGCCAGAGCACCAAACTGAGCGATTTTTGAGCAGCCATATGCTGTATCTGACCAGCCAGCGCAACAAACTGAGTGATTTTTGAGCAGCCGTATGCTGTATCTGACCAGCCAGCGCATCAAACTGGGTGATTTTTAGTGTTTTGAAGTCCTTACAACGAATAAAGATCATTGCAAGAGGAATGGGACAAAACGAGCAAGTGGTTGGCGAGATATGCAAACCAATGTGCCGTTCCCCCTGAAAAGCACCCATCTAGGGTACAGGTGCACGACGTGTGCTTCAAGTCCTGTCATTCTGTACGCAGGGCGACTTGTCTAAATTTGAGCACATGCTCGGGTAGCTTATAAAGTCAGCATCAGTTTGAGGCTAGGTTGGGTCCAATTTGATGAAGTGACGTGTGAGTAGTTGCACCTTTCATGCAAAAAGGAGCATGTTTTGGCTTTTGCCCTGATAACCCCCTCTGGAAAACACGTATGCACACAGCATTGAACATATGTACGAGCCATGTATGCGCATTTGCCCCCACCCCCAAATATACAGATATTTTAAATTATAAGAAATATATCATGGAAATATACACATATGCACACAGCAATAAATATAAGTATGAGTCATGTAAGAGCATTGCATACACACGTATATGTACAGCACCGTACATTTAACTTAATAATACGTATGCACACAGCATTGAACTTACATACAAGCCATATATGGCTGTGTACCTAAGGGTTTCCCTTTCCAAGCCACTACCGTCTATGAGTAAGCCCCGTGTGTATTTGCGCACGCGCGCGTGTGTGTGTGTGTGTGTGTGTGTGTGTGTGTGTGTGTGTGTGTGTGTGTGTGTGTGTGTGTGTGTGTGTGTGTGTGTGTATGTGTGTGTGTGCATGCTGTGTGTAGTGTATGAGTAAGCCCTGTGCATCTCTGTCCTGTGGTTCTGCTCTGTGGTTTGTATGTATGTGTGTGTGCGTGTGTGTGTATTTTGTGTGTGTATGTGTGCGTGTGTGTATGCGTGTGTCCGAGCAATATAAATATACGGTTCTGGCAACGCTACCCTGGTGACGACCAATCGCTGACCTAGCAAGTGCTTTGTGGTGAAGCGTTGGTTTCATTCACAGCAGATTTTGCCCGATAAGATTATTCGCACACACACATGCATGCATGCATGCACAAATACACACACAGCATACACATGCACACACACCAAATACACACACGCATGCGCAAACTATCTCTCTTTCTCTCTCTCACTCACTCACTCTCTCTCTCTCACTCTCTCTCACACACACACACACGCACGCACACACACACACCCATACACGCACACACATACCAGGTGGTGCCAATGGCACGCTACGCAAAAACAGCTGTCACAAACCAGGGCGAAACAAAGAAAGTCAAACTCGTAGATGCTCTGGAGAAAGGTAACCCTTGGGATGCGTGCATGCGTGTTTTCGTGCTTGTGTGCTCGTGCATGTGTGTGTCTTTGTGTCTGTGTGTGTCTGTATGTATCTGTGTGTGTATGCGTGTGCGCGTGTGTGTGTGTGAGTGTGTATGTGTATGTGTGTGCGTGCGTGCAATTGTTTGTGGGTGCACGTACCTGTGTCTGGAAATCTCTTCGCCAGTCCTGGCTCTATTCCTTACCATCAATCATCTCTACTCACAACTTCATAATATGTACTTCATACCATCTCTTTCTCTTTTGATCTCTTTATAATGCACTTCATACTGTCTCTTTTTCTATTGATATCTTCATAATATGTACTTCATACCATATTTTTTTTGGCGAAGCCCCAGTCATGGGGCGCAGCCCCTAGGTTTGGCATGTTTCACGCCTGAGTTCCCACCAGGGCGCGCAGGCCCGCCCAGCGCACCCCCTGTCCCCAAACTTTGCAAGG
>Ga0307947_1001569_pt1:0-15000 | contig 18119 bp, 22 predicted proteins | sample OrgLakmetagen232_FD_201840 | JGI IMG/M metagenome (GOLD analysis project Ga0307947, IMG submission 201840) | Saline water microbial communities from Organic Lake, Antarctica - #232 | ecosystem: Environmental > Aquatic > Non-marine Saline and Alkaline > Saline | place: Antarctica: Organic...
GGGTATGTGAGTGTGTATGCTGGGGGAGGGGGGGGTGCTTGTTCATTTGCATGCTTTACTATGCATGTGCATGTACGTCTTTCCTATGCACGTGCATGTATGTCTTTACTATGCATGTGCATGTACGTCTTTACTATGCATGTGCATGTACGTCTTTACTATGCATGTGCATGTATGTCACAAGCACCAGTGCAAACGTGCAATGCTGCACACCTTCATGTATAGCGGTAGTAATGAGATGATACACCCGGTGCAGGCCAGCTGGCATCGGAAGCAGCATGGCCACCAACACCTGCAGCAAAGCGCGGTCGCCAAGGGCGTATATGCGTGAGAGCATGTGTGTGTGTGTGTGTGTGCGTGCGTGTGTGTGTGTGTGTGTGTGTGTGAGTACACGTGTGCGTACATGTGTGTGTGCGCACGTGCGTGCGTGCATGTGTATGTGTGTGTTGGAGGGTGGCATAAGCAAGGCATGCCACTCAGATGCAATGACTGCGACAAGGCAGGTTTTTCATGTGCATGTGTGTGTGAGCATGTGCGTGAGTGTGTGCACGTTTGTGTGTGTGTATGTGTGTGTGCACGTTTGCGTGTGTGTGATATGGGGATGTTACGTACTTTACACGTAGTACGCGTCACACAATCAAGGGACACCCATCAGCACCACTTGTGTTTGTGTCACACATTGAAGATACATCTATCAGCGCCATACAACATTAAGGCACGATCGCCACAATCACGCGTTTGAGTTGTCCACGTGCACTGATTTAGGCAGCAAATTTGATACACACACGCACACACAAACTCACATACACACAAGCACACACGCGCACACACACCTCATTCGCAAACACACCTCATTCGCAAACACGATTAATGCCTCCACCACGTGAAAGCTGTACCCCGTGAAAGCGCTGGGGACCTTCGACCTGCACGCGTGCGTTATTGGCAACGTGTGTGAGCATATTCGACCTTTTTTTTATATTATCTTTTTTTATATTATTGCCCACCACTTGACACACAATCAAGCCTTTCAACATGTGCAGGTTTTGTGTCTTGCTGGCATTCTTCAAAGCAAATGTTGAAAATTAACCTGTACAGCAAGAAAAAGCTTCAGCACGATCTGCGATTACACTTTTGTCAAAAGTGAAATATTTGACAAATGTGCCTCGACGGTCTGAAATGGGCGCACTCATTGCCACTCAAATCCTGTTTGGCCTTTGAAACCTTTGGCATTTGAAACAAATTTCGACTCAATACTTGATTTTGCTAGGCTGCTAGTGGAAGCAAGTTCAATTTGAATGCAGCATAAGGGGGACAGGAGCCTGGGAGTTGCTGAGCATAGCAGGGGGAGGCCGAGAAGTTCCTCTCTGCCCTCTCAAAGGAACGAGCTGAATATCTGAATAAGCGGTGCGCTACCGAGTACGAGGGAGCAGCGCGTTTAATGCACGTGGTCCCAATGTATGTACATACGATGCATGTATGTGCATATGTGCATGCGCCTGCAAAGGAGGTGCCTGTTTGTTCATTGGCCAATATCCAAAGGAGTTTATATGCACAGTGTTATAGTAAAGTAGTTATATTAAAAATCTCCTTTTTTAAATCTATAGGAGTTTGTATGCACAGTAGTATAGTACAGTAGTATAGTATGTAGTGTAGTACAGTAGTACGGAGTTTGTATGCACAGTAGTACAGTACAGTAGCGCAAAGTACTTGTTGTGTAGGGTTGGCCAGAACCGTACACATGCACCGTATATGACCGTATATTTGGTAATTTCCCTACCAAAAGTACTGTTATACACCGTGTACATATGGGCATGATTAACCCTACTGTTGCTTATGGTGGCTGATGTCACATGCTTCTCGATGCAAAGGCCTCGTAGTGATCTGCCACGTAACCTGGTAAATGTAGTGTGTTTAGTGATACAAGGCTCCCTAGTGCAACAAGAGGTGTTGTGTAGCGCATGTACAGCTGCAATTATCTGCCATGCACGTATGGTGTATGTAGTGTATGTGTAGATGCAACGGAATTAATAGCGCAATTTGCGATACCCTGCCACGCACTTGTGGTGGATGTAGTGTATGTGTAGATTCAATTATTAGCGCATGTAACGATACACTGCCATGCACTTGTGGAGAATGTAGTGTTCGTATAGATACAACATAATTATTAGCGCATGTACACGCAAGTACGATACACTGCCACGCACTTGTGGTGGATGTAGTGTATGTGTTGATACAAGGGTCCCCAGTGCAGCATACGGTGAGTCCAGTAGAACCAGCAGTCGTGAGAGTAGTCCAGCAGCCCCACCACGATGCAGCAGTACAACACCTGTATGTGTGTGTAAGTCTTAACGTGTGTTTGTGTGTACGTGTGTGCGTGTGTGCATATATGTATGTGTGAGTGTGTGTGTGTGCATGTGTGCATATGTGTGTCCTTTGTGCGTGTGTGTGCGCATGTGTGTGTGCGTGTGCGTGCATGTTTGTATATGTGTGTGCGCACGTTTGTTTGCACATTTGTGTGACGGTGCAGGCCAAGTTCTGCGTGACGTGCATGAAGAAGTCGTCTTGCATGCATCACTGGACGACATAGTTCAGGCAGTGTATCCACGCGCTTTTATGCTCTGGAGATGAAATGAGACAAGACAGCTAGGTAAGTAGTGCAATCACAAAAACAAGCAACCCACGTGTGGCAACGTGTCAACGGGACTTGTGTAGATTTGGCTCCACCCACGAGCATGCATGGCCTCCACGGTGACCCACACCAAGGCCTTTACGGCTAGAGGACCTGCAGAAGGCAAGTTTCAAGGAAATACAGGTATGTGTGTTTGATATTGTTTGTGTGTGTGTGTGCGCGTGTATGAATGTAAATGTGTGTGTGAGTGTGTGTATGTGTGTGTGTGTGTGTAGGTGTGTGTGTGTGTGTGCGTGTGTGTGTGTGTGTATGAGAGATCTTTGGTATTTCAGATACCCCTTCTCCAAACAAAAATGTTTGCCTTCAATGGCTGTTAATCTTTTGTAGGCTTGTGAGTCAAAGAAATATAGGAAAGATCATGGGAAGGATCTATTCAGTCATCTGAAAAAGCAAGAGGAATTCCTTTGACCGAAAGGACGCACAAATTGGCGTCAAATGCACGCATGCACTGCTCTTCAGCCAAAACACAAGTTCTTTATTGACCACACGCATAATCCTGCAAAAGAAGTTCCTGAACTTGCAGGCGGATGCAAGCCTGCTGTACGCGCACAAAGAGCTACAGCAAAACCCTCCCCACGAACGTTTTGGCTGCTGCTGTTTCAGAGAGCCTTTTTTGAGATATGCACTCAACAAAAGCGCTCATTCTGCATGTAGATCAAGCTTCCTATGCCATGAGCACAGTGTGTGCAGTCCTGCTGGGGGCACGGCGTTAATTACACACAAGCGTGCCTACCAATGCTGAAGAAGGCATCTCGAGCCACGGCTCCCTGCTTGCGTGGCTGCTGCTGCACATTCTGAACCGGGAAAAAGAGGGGCACGCAGAAGTGGAGAAGGGCGCCCACTAGGTAGTAGAACGCACACAGCTGCGTGAAGGCTGGGACAAAGCCTCCCCCTGCACAAAGAGGGTTGTCAGGTAAGCACTGGCAAAGGCCCTTCTGTGAACAGCGGACGAGCAGCACCACATGTGAATGCTTACCATACAAGGGTTTCAAAGGCCCAAGAGCATCCATTTGGAGCAAAAATAAACTAGCCCATACTCCAGGTTTCCCCCTACTTGTGATCGGGTAATAATAATTTTAATAATTTGGTCCTAAAAAATTAGGCCCAATCGCGTTGAGTCTTGGACGAACCTACAAAGTTAACACCAAAACATACAACGGTTGAGTTTCGAAATAAAAATATACAACATGTTCCCTGTTAGAAGGCTGCTCCCTATCGCAACGGAGTCTTTACAACAGAGCACATTGCCCTCGACATTGACATTGCCACGAAGATTTACCAGCCCGTCGGATGCTGCACACGCTGAGGCAGCTACGCAACCTGCGTCTCCCGCGAGACCGCAGGTCGTGCTGCAGCAGACTCGCTCGCCCCGATCGAAGCCACGATGGTTGGAGGAATTCGGAGTGATCCGCACGGACTGGACGTGAGTGTCAGGAGGAGAAAGGATGGAGTGGGGGCAAACTTGCCGAGTCACTCTTGCAAAAACGCGCACATCTGAGCCCATCCAATGTTTTGGGTTTAGGGAGGACACTCATGTTTTGGATTGGGCTCAGATGTGCGCGGTGCAAAAACGCGCACATCTGAGCCCAATCCATGTTTTGGGTTTAGGGTACACTCATTCAAAGATACACACACACGTCCTCCTCCATCACACACATCCTTGCACGCCACACTCGCAGCCGTGAGGAGGTGGCAGAGGTGTATCACACGCCCATCCTTGACCTTGTGCACAAGGCCGCCACGGTGCACCGCATGTACAATGACCCACAAATGGTGCGTACACTTATCAATACAGTGCATATGCACACACATGCACGCGCGGTGCACACACACACACACACACACACACACACATACACACACACACACACACACACACATACATACAGACACACACATGCACACTCAAGAGCACATGCACGCACATGCACGCACACGCACGCACGTGCATAAACACATGCACGCACAAACACACATACACAAGTACACATACACATGCACGCACGCATACGCATACGCATGCACATATGTACACACACACACACACAGACACACAGACACACACACACACACACACATACACACGCACGCATGCAGGTCCAGAGGTGCACGCTACTGAGCATCAAGACCGGGGGCTGCCCAGAGAACTGCAACTACTGCAGTCAATCGAGCCATTGGGATGAAACAGGGGTCAAGGCAGAGAAGCTGCTAGAGTTGGAGCCGGTGTATCAGGTGAGGGGGTAGAGGGGGATTGCTAAATCTTTTTTTGCGAAGAGATCACCGCAGCTGTATCAAGTGAAGGGAAAAGGGGGATGGCTGGGAGAATGTGTTTTGCAATGATGAGTGATTTATACAATGATTGCCATAGAGCGTCGTTGCTCGTGTCACCTTTGGTTCAATAGCATCGTCCAATATCATTGCTGAAATTCACTATTGCCGTCACTCAAAGCACCATCGATTCAGGCACCGCTGGTGTGTTGCTCTGTGGCGTGGCGTGCTTCCCGCAATACCAGATTTTACAGAGAGAGCAGGCCCAAAGATCACATGCTTTGATGTTAATGCTGGTATACATTGTGTTTCACTGCATCAAACAACTAGGTCCTCGATGTATCACGTTAGAAGATGAGTGGGTGGGGGTGCTGACAGGAGTCGTTACGCATCTGCGTGCTGTGAAAAGGCAAGAGTGAAGCTCTACCGAACATCGTGCAGAGAGATGTCCACATTTTGCTGCAGTTAGTGAAGCAATTTTGAAACACTTACACCACAGCGTAGTTTAGTTTAGTTTAGTTTGGATTACAAAGGCCTCCAGCCTGGCATGGCTGCTCAACCTATACAGCGTAGCGCTTGATGCATCGACTAGAGATTTCTACAATTGGAGTATGAAGCCCTCCTTATTACGCTGTTTGTTGTCCTCAGCATTTCCAGTCAATTGGGACTAGATCGATGTCTTGGTAGTAGGGTATGCAATATACATAGCAGTTCCAGCCGATTTGGAATAGATCGATGTGTTGTTGGTAGGGTTTGCCAGAACCATATACATATGGTGTACATACAATTTTTTTGCAAGAATTTCATCTAATATGCGGTCATATACGGTACGGTGTATGTATATGGTTCTGGCCAACCCTATTTGTTGGCTATCTGCTACTTTTTTACATAATGGACGAGGGGTCTCTGTCTTTGGCAACAGTGCGTGGCAAAAACATACACGTACTCCAGATACTAGTATACGTATACGTAATTTACCGTCATCTTTTCTGTGCCTTATTTTCACTCAACTCAATGATAAACATTGCATATGTTGTAGGCTGCTGCAACACATACTGATCGTGCTGCTGGCAGGCATGCTCACACATCACTTGTGCAACAGGCAAAGCTGCACCACGCAATGTGATTTGTGTATGTATGCAGCTTGAAACTTTCCACAGCTACATGCACACAATTCTCCAAATTTCTGTGAGCATATTCTTAAGTGTGAATTCATTTCTGCTACAGGCGGCGCTGCGGGCGCACGAAGCAGGCAGCACGCGGTTTTGCATGGGTGCTGCATGGAGGGGGCCCTCGCAGGTGTGTGTGTGCGTGTGTGTGTGTGTGTGTGTGTGTGTGTCGGTGTGTGTCAAAAAAAATTGCTTTTGGCTGTGACCAGTGTAAACACAGCAGTCTAGCTTGCAGCTCGAGTGTGGATGTGGATGTGTGTGTGTTTGTGCCTTGGTTTGCTGGTTTCTGTTGCCTACACCCTAGCTTGCTGATCAAGAACACTGTGTCCACACAACATGCTCAAACATCACCTTCTGCCGTGGTATGAATTTCGCGCAAGTTTCTTAAGTGCACAACCTGTGTATGTGTTGGGTGTGCGCAATTTGCGTATGTGTTGGGTGTGCAACCTGCGTATGTGTTGGGTGTTATGTTGGGTGCGCAAGTTTCTTAAGTGCACAACCTGCGTATGTGTTGGGTGTGCGCAACTTGCGTATGTGTTGGGTGCGCAACTTGCGTATGTGTCGGGTGTTATGTTGGGTGCACAAGTTTCTTGGGTGCGCAACCTGTGTATGTGTTGGGTGTGCGCAACTTGCGTATTTGTTGGGTGTGCGCAACTTGCGTATGTGTTGGGTGCGCAACCTGCGTATGTGTTGGGTGTTATGTCGGGTGCGCAACCTGTGTATGTGTTGGAATTGTTGAGTGAGGGTTGATATCAGTCCTGTGACAGGGGGCTGCAAGCATCACAGTCTATTGGCGTCACGTGTTGCTCCTGTTATGAACTATTTTCAAAATATGCGACCTCATGTCTAGCTGTTGATAGCTACAAACTCACTTTGAGGTTGATGTTAAAAAGTGTTGGCTATGGCGCATGAACAAATTAAGTCTGAGTGTTTGGTAGGGGGGCCGGTCATCTCTTTCCAGCGTCCGAACCTTATAATGCATGACTTGTATCTATAACAAGCACCGCGTTTTCAAAGTAGGATGGCCCATGCCAGTGGCACTGTGCACTGTAAACACACGCATGCATCGCTTCTATGACACGCACTGCCTTTTCAAAGTCCCCTCTCTTGAACTAAAACGTACGCATGCACATAGGTCGGCCCACGCCAGTGGCAGCGTGTGCTGGACATGGTGTCTAAAATCAGAGGCCTTGGCATGGAGGTGTGCACGACCCTGGGCATGGTCACCCCTGAGCAGGTGTGTGTGTGTGTGTCTCTGTGTGTGTGTGTGTGTGTGCGCGTGCGTGCATGCGTGCCGTCCTGAATTTGGGCTTGAGCCTGTGCTAGCTCCACTGCCTTCACTGTCAGAACCTACGTTTGCTTGTATCTTGCTGGAGTTTTCCTGTTGGGAGGAGTAAGCATGAACGCACGTTTTATACTCATGGTCGCCCCCGTGAAAAAATCACCCCCCTGTCAGCCAAACAGTCTTACTTAACTTTGCGCAAGCATATCTCTGCACCCACTCCACCAATCCGTGACCTGAGACATGCATTGGATAGCTGGTTTTTTGTTCTTTTAGCAGATATATTATATATATAGCAGGCCTGAATGTGTTCATCCACAACTTGGACACGATCAACTACTCTCACAACTATGTCACGTTTCATTTGTGCACCTGCAGGCTGCGCAGTTACGAGACGCAGGCCTGACTGCATACAACCACAACTTGGACACCTCGCCTGAGTACTACAGCCAGGTCACAAGCACCCGGAAGTACGAGGTGGGTGGCGTGGGTGAGCACGTTGCATGCTGCGGATTGAGGTCTGCTGGCTGTAGCACGTATGATCTGGAATCCCCTTATTTAACATCGCTAGGTCATAAGTACGCGTAAATACAAGGTAACATTGGTGTGTAGTAAGTTTGTGTGTGTGTGTGTGTGTGTGTGTGTGTGTGTGTGCATGTGTAGGTGTGTGTGGGTATGGGTGGGTGTGGGTGAGCGCATGGCGTGAGCTGTGGTTTGCAGGTTGTACTTTTTTGGGGCATTTACATGTTCTGAACTCCCTTAGTAATAGCTGCCATGTTCAGATACACAAAAGCACAAATTGGGTACCATTGTTGTCATCCCTTCGACATTAAGCACAACATCTGTTGCAGGCTGTGTGTGTTTGGTAATGCTCGCGTACTGATTTTCATTCTGTTGTATTGTTGCTGCACATAAAGTAAAGCAACGGAAAGCTGGGATAGCCAGCATTGCTATTCGCATGTGCGGGTGTGCTGTTGCTTGATGTGTGTATGTGTGTGTGTTCCAGGTGCAGTGCAAGGAGAGAAGGTGGCAGGGGAAGATTGACAAGTTACAGAGACGCACACACACATACACACACTGTTGCTTGTAACAAACGCAATCACATGTCACTACTTACAATTGCCGAGCCGCTGTCTTGGCCCGGAAGCCGAGCACAGCTTTGGGTTGTCAAGAACCATATATGAACGGCGTATGCACAATTTTTGGCAGGGAAATCACCGAATATACAATCACATACGGTGTATATATACGGTTCTGGCCAAATTTACACTCGCTACGTTCTCCTCTCCTGTTTGTCTGTGGACCACACTAGGCTCAATAACATAGAAGCCTGCAGCGGTTCAAAAATCACCCCTGATCCCACCCCCATCCCCTCCACAACACCACAGCAGCCAGGGCACGTCACACACTCACCTCCCCCTCCTCTCTTGTTCTCCTTCCATCCTGCCACCGCTTCTTAGTTACCCTTCCCAAAACTGCATGAAAACAAAGACAACGTTGCCTAATAGCTTGATGGGGCTGAAACCAGAGTGTTCAATGGCTCCCCCAACTCTAGCTGCTTCATTTTGTCCCACCAAGTATATATGCAGGCCACTTCGGTTTAAAGTCATCAGGCCTGTAACTACAGTCAGTGCTGTTCGATGTCTTGTGCTGTTCCAACACACTAATACTGTTTTTACACGTGCATGTGATTTTGCAGGATCGGTTAACTACGTTGCAGGCAGTGAGGGAAGCCGGCATCAGTGTATGTGCAGGCGGTATCATTGGGCTGGGTGAGGGTCCTCAGGTGTGTGTGTATGTGTGTGTGTTTGTGTGTGTGTGTGTGTGTGTGTGTGTGTGTGTGTGTGTGTGTGAGAGAGATTCCGAACACATGTGCTCACAGCGCTACATGATTGAGAATTGATCCAGAGTGTCCAGTCCACTTCGTCACTAAGAATTAAAAATTGTTTGCGCCACTCTTGTGCAACCCTTTGCTTTATCTTGTGCAACCAAGGTGTGGTTTTAGTTAGAATGAGCCTTAACATCCAAAAAATGCTACGCGTAAATGAATTGTACATTACTGCACAGCCAATCATGGTCTTCACCCGGGACTGTGTGAGCCTCATCTACCCAGTTGGTTACGCATACTCGATTCGCACACAAACACACATGCACACACACACATATATCCAGGACCGTGCGGGGCTCATCCACCAGCTGGCCACATACATTTGCACTCAATACTCATTCCGCACATTTACTAACACATACACACATGTATACATCCAGGACCGTGTGGGTCTCATCCACCAGCTGGCTACCCTTCCAGAGCACCCAGAGTCTGTCCCCATCAACCGACTGGTAGCCATCAAGGTGTGTGTGTGTGTGTGCGTGTGAGTGTGTGTGTGTGTGTGCATGTGTGTGTGTGCGCGTGCATGTGTGTGTGTATGTGTGTGTGAGTGGGACGCACAGGACAATCTATGCAGGGTCTCAACCAAAAGACATGATACATCTAGCCTGCCTTTCCGGAAAAACGGCAAGAGCCACTGTATGCTGCTGTGTGACTGCACAATAAAGTCAGATAGGGTTTGCTGCGGGTCTTGACAGAGTCTTTTGCAAGATAAGGTAAGGTAAGGTTACATCGCTGTACACGCCTCTAGGGCATCTCAGCGGAAATTTATTGCAAAATAAGCTAGATTAATGTTTATGAAAACAGCAGAGGGCTTCTTTGCATCATAATGGTTTTCCTGAATAATGTCTCCAAAGTGGGGGAGGAACACAGAGTGCTACGCTGGCTAGTTGAGAGTCATATGCAGGACTATCTATAAACACCGCCCGCTTATGGGATGTCCATAGTTTTGGCCAGAACCGTATATATACACCGTATATGACCATATATTCGGTGATTTCCCTACCAAAAACTCTGTGTATACACCGTATATATATAAACAGTTATGGCCAACACTGCGTATTAAGGTGCTACCCGGTAGAACACCAGAATGCCAGTGTGCACGCCGCGTATTTTTGGTGCTGGCCGACCAGCTGGTAACGGCTCGTTTTGACGCTGCCTTCCGTTTGTTTAAACTGTTGTAGTGCGCAGCCTGATTGCATTCAGTATTTGGACTCAAGGCTGAAGGTCAACGTAGCCTGGGCCAGGAAAGGTCCATTCCTCTAACAAAAGACCAAGTCATTTATTTCACAGGGCACCCCTAAGGCGACACTGACTTTAAGCACCCCACACACGCACACACACACACACACATACTCACACACACATACACACACACGCACACACACAAAATCAAACCTTCACATATTTACACTTGGCACCCCCCTAGGTGACACCGGCATTGAGCACCCCCAGTGGCCTTCACCTCGTGCGCTGCATAGCCACCGCATGTCCTCATTGCGCGCTCACCCACTTTCAAAACATACACGTGATGAATACAGGGCACACCCCTAGGTGACACCGGCATTAAGCGCCCCCAGTGGCCTTGACCTCGTGCGCTGCATAGCCACCGCATGTCCTCATTGCGCTCTCACCCACCTTCATAACGTACACGTGATGAACACAGGGCACCCCCCTAGGTGACACCGGCATCGAGCCCCCCAGCGGCCTTGACCTCGTGCGCTGCATAGCCACCGCACGTGTGGTGATGCCTGCTACCGTCGTGCGCCTGAGCGCAGGCCGCCTCAACCTGACAATTGCCGATCAGGTGTGATGGTGGTGTGGCATTCACCTGTGGCATTCATGCCTGCTACTGTCGTGCGCCTGAATGCTAAGTATTTTAATCTGTCAGGTGCAAACCAGGTGTTTGTGCAGCACAGTGGTGTGACATTCACTTGTTGCATTCATGCCTGTTACTGTCATGCGCTTGAGCGCGGGATGCCTCAACCTGACAATTGTCGATCAGGTGTGATGGTGGTGTGGGTTAGTAAGCACTTTAACACTGAGCGTGGGGCGTCTCAACCTGAAAATCGCAGACCAGGTGTGATGGTGGTGTGGGTTTGTAAGCACTCTAACATTTGAGTCGAATATTAGCTGTACTGTCGTGCGCCTGAATGTGAAACGTCATCACCTGTTGATTGCAGCTCATGTATGTGCAGCACAGTGGCGCCTGCCGCCATTGTTTGCCTGCGTGCTGAACGTCTCAAATTTCCAGTTGCAGACCAGGTCTGTGGCACGCATGCCGTGCGGCACACACACGGCACACTCGTAAGCAGGCCACACTACTTAGAGATAGTTCACTATCAACATAACACCATTGTGATATGCTTTAATGAAAAGCAGGCATCATTTCCAAAGCGTACTAGACTTACGCTGCTGTGTTTTGCGATAGTGCCCCCTCACCTTGCATTCTTTCTGCACACTGTGTTTTGCGATAGTGCACCCTCACCCTTCATGCTCCCCGCCATTCCGTGCTGCATACTTGTGCCCCGCCCCCACCTTGCTCTCTGCACACAGTGTTCTGCGTTGGTGCCCCTCCTCACCTTTCATATTCTCTGCACATTTAGTTGCACCTTGATGCCCCCCCACCTGGCATCCTCTCTGCATTCTGTGTTGCACTTTTGGTGCCCCCTCACCTGCCACCCCTTCAAAATCAGGATGCTTGAGTCCGTCTCAACTTGTCAATCGACTAGGTTATCATTTGTGTTAGTGTTTACGTGTGGTAATGTGAGCACCTTGATGCATTTTCACAGATCATGCATGTTTCATCACCCCCCTCGTAGTGGCTCTGTATTTCTCTATGTGTCACACCTCGGTCTGATTCCCAAAGACTCTGTGGAATCGTCCTTGTTCGTTCCTCTGCTTTGCGTCTGCTCCTGCAGTCACCTTACAAAGAACAAGTTGCTGTCTTGTGCAAATAGGTACAAGCACAACAAGTAAGTAGAGCGTTTCTCTGTATCTGTATCTGTGACTTCAATCCTAATGGACAGCCACATAATTGTTTATAACTGAAACTTCATTGATCAAATGTTGATGCGCAGGCAATGGCCTTCATGGCTGGAGCCAACAGCATCTTTGACGGTGACAAGCTGCTCACAACAGCCAACAACGACAGGTACCTTTATTTTTCTTCCTTATCCCCTGATAATGACACGGATTTGGGTGATTCAGGGGTTGTCGTGAGTATTGGTGTTATTTGGACAAGCTGCTCACAACAGCCAACAACGACAGGTACCTTTATTCTTCTTCCTTATCCCCTGAAAGTGACACGGATTTAAGTGATTCAGGGGTTGTCGTGAGTATTGGTATTATTTGGACAAGCTGCTCACAACAGCCAACAACGACAGGTACCCTTATTCTTCTTCCTTATCCCCTGATAGTGACACGGATTTGGGTGATTCAGGGGTTGTCGTGAGTATTGGTATTATTTGGACAAGCTGCTCACAACAGCCAACAACGACAGGTACCCTTATTCTTCTTCCTTATCCCCTGATAATGACACGGATTTGGGTGATTCAGGGGTTGTCGTGAGTATTGGTATTATTTGGACAAGCTGCTCACAACAGCCAACAATGACAGGTACCTTTTTTTCCCTTCCTTATCCCCTGATAATGACACGGATTTGGGTGATTCAGGGGTTGTCGTGAGTATTGGTATTGAGTTTGGCATGGTGCATGTGTGCTTTGGACTCAGTAATCACAACACGGAAACAAGCTCATCGCAGTTTTCACCAACTAAGTTTGCTTCTGCAAGTCCATTGAATTCTCGCCTTCTTGAACTGCACAAAGGAAGAAGTGGCTTTTGTATTTTGTGGCAGGAATGAAAGGTGCCAATTCTTCTTGTCTATGCCGTAAAAGGACGGTTATTTTGATATGCACAACACTACAATCTTGGGCAGATATCAATATAGGTACTCTCCTGTTTTCAAGTCTCACAAGTGCTGTGATTAAAACAACAAATTTAATGAATGCCGTAGCATTGTAACGAAACGAGCGTGTTTGTGTGTGTGTGTGTGTGTGTGTGTGTGCACTAGCTGAACCCAAACACAAATGTTTGATTGTCAAATTCTGCCATGCACTTGACGTGAGAATGCACAACTTGGGAAGTATAAGACCACAATTCCCTTGCAAGTTAGCACCTTTGTTGTGCAACATTTCCACAGCCATAAGGATGAGTTGATGTATGCAAACTGTATTTGTGCAATGTGTGTGTGCAGGAATGAGGATGAGCTGATGTTTGATACCCTTGGCCTGCGCAGCCGACCCGCTTTCATGCCCTACGCATCAGGTGTGTGCCTTTGAACGCCACACTGCTATGCGTCATAGCTGTTGTTCAGAAGTGCTACATTTGCTCAGTATATTTTAGTTATTTGGTGGAAAAGATCTAGGTGACATACATTATGACTGGCTTGGTACGCAAATGGCACCTTGCATCGCTTGGAAGTTTTGAAAGAATTAAGGCAACATAGTTGTAAGGTTGCATAGTGTGATCAGATCCCCTTTAAGAGTGTAAATATGTACACACTTATCAATCACACGCACGCACACACAGGAGGGGAGTCCAGCCGCACTTTTGACTCTGAGGCAGCCGCAGTGGAGGCTGTGGAGAAGGAAGGCTGCAAAGCCCCCACAGCTAGCAGCAGTAGCAGCTTGAATAGTCCAGCATGGAGCTCTGCCATGGCCACAGGCGTGATGGCAGCCAACGAGTCAGCTGCAGCTGCGGCAGCTCAGAGCGGTGGGGGAGCCTCTCAAAGTGCTTCAGCAGGCGGGGGCTGCTGCGGGGGTGGTTGCCAGGCGTAATCAAGGGTTGATAGTTGTGCACTAGAACATTTTATAACTTTTTCAAGCCCTTAATCCATGAGGGATAATGTGTAAATCATAAATTAGCTAGCAGATTGCTCGCAATTTAGTTTAGTGTAGTTGACCTACACATGGCATATGTTTTGCTGCCTGTGTAATTTTTCTGTTCTTTTTCTCTACAAAGGCAATCAGCCTGTGATGGCTGCTCAACAGAGACGTCAAAACAAGCCAAACGACAATGAAATTGAAAATAGCAGAGTGAACGCTGATAGGAAAGTGGCAGAACAACGAAAATCAGCTGCGTACCTGTACGCATGATGACGTTTGATAGTAAGTAGTAAGGCAAAACCTAAGACACGTAAGAGAGTTTGGAACACAGCAGTTCGATCCAAGAATCAAAGCGATGAAAGCCGTAACTATCAGGCACAGCCCAGATCTAGCAGCCACAAGTAAAACAGCAATAAAATATGTACCTAAATATGTTGATATTGCAAGGAATGACAGATTAGAGCTGTTTTATTTTGACGGTGGACTGTAAATTGAAAGTCAGAAATAAAATAACGAACAAGTTTGGAAAGTGAGGAGGGGCTCGAGTTAGTTTTTGGAGCTTGGGCCACAGCCCTCCTCGACGAGAGAACAACACACGTCAGGGTGAGTTTGTCGTGCACACTGCCATACCGTGCTTTGATGATACCTATACCTTTCAAGAAAGACTGCTCGAATCGAGCGTTTTCTGTTCGGGTGTGAGTGTGTGTGCGGTCGAGTCTGGAGCATGCGCCTCACTCACTACGTTGCAGTTCTGTTTACCATTGTACATATACGCACATCTCTGTCTGTGCGTTATTACCGAGCCGAGCAAAAAGTGC
>Ga0307947_1001570_pt1 | contig 18117 bp, 21 predicted proteins | sample OrgLakmetagen232_FD_201840 | JGI IMG/M metagenome (GOLD analysis project Ga0307947, IMG submission 201840) | Saline water microbial communities from Organic Lake, Antarctica - #232 | ecosystem: Environmental > Aquatic > Non-marine Saline and Alkaline > Saline | place: Antarctica: Organic Lake...
GTGGGTGGGTGTGGGTGTGGGTGTGGGTGTGGGTGTGGGTGTGGGTGTGGGTGTGGGTGTGGGAGTGGGGGTGTGGGTGTGGGTGTGGGTGTGGGTGTGGGTGTGTGTGGTTGTGGATGTGGGTGTGGGTGTGGGTATGGGTGTGTGCATGTGAATATTTTGCTTACTTATTTGTGCTTGAGGTGGGGAGGAAGGATGTACGTTTGTGCGTGTTTCTGGGTGCATTTGTGCGTACGTCAGTGAATTTGTGCGTATGTCTGAGTGCATTTGTGCGTGTGTCTGGGTGTGCTGTGTGTCGTGCATATCCCTCTACTCCAGCTCTTGTAGTCTTACTTTGGTTGCACTGTGGTTGTGATTGTTTGTGGGTGAAGGTGAGGTTGGGTGTGGGTTCGGGAATGCGTGTGCGCGTGAGGGGGAGGAGAAGGGGGTGGGGTGTTTATGTCTGTGTGAAAACGCATGATTAGTTGCCTCTGTTTAAGGGCCAGTAATGCCCCTTAACCCTGCGTCTAGTTTTTAAACAGGTTGGCATGCATGTGTCTGAGCATGTTTCAGTTCAAGAGTTCTGCTATCCAAGAGTTCTGCCTGCTGCTGCAAGCGACAAACGCACACACACTCTCCTTCACACACTCTCTTTCACAATCACACATGTATATGCACACGTTCACCTACGCACACGCAATGTCACCTTCATACACAATCACTCCCACACACCCACCCAAACACACAATCATGCACACACGCATACACACCCGACACACACCCGACAATCACACACACACGACGCACCAAACACACACCGGTGCACTCCCTGGCATGCTCGTAGGCCTTGTGTGCGTGTGTCGTCTTTTTTTGTACACCTCTTCAGGCGATGCCAACGCGTGTATCTACTGAACGAATCCCAGGACCTGTCTAGGTGCGTGGTGTTTATGAAGTGCTTCAGAGTGTGTGTGTGTGTGTGCACTGATGTATGTTTGTACGATCTGATGTGTGTTTGTGTGACACTGAACGAATCCCAGGACCTGTCTAGGTGTCTGGTCTTGATGCAGTGCTTCAGTGTGTGTATGTGTGTGTGTGTGTCTGTGTACTGACACATGATTGTATGAACACACAAGGTGTAGACTTTGTCAACGCGCATTTAAAACCAGAGCTTGTGTGAATATGTGTGTGCTGATGCATGTCAGTATTAAAGCAATCTAGGCACTGAATGATGCAATTCAGGCACTGCGAATGAAACCTGAAACCCATCTGAGTGTGTTTAATAAGACAGGAGCATCAAGTAGCTGACACACCTCCCTTTCCCAGCTGTCGCTTCCCCTCCTCTCTCCTTTGACCTTCTTCTGTTTTCCTCTCCTCCCCTTAAAACCCCCCCAGTTTTGTGCGATCACCACTGTAAAAGTTCTGACACAGGTTGTGGAAACACACGAAGGCACTTGGTTTTGGCATGGCATGGCACAGGGTGCTTCTAACACTTGTCATGCAAAACCATATCATACCCAGTATATGAAACACCTGGCCTCAACCCTTCAGGTTCTCAGCCCTATCACGGGGCTTTGTGCACTACCCCCAGTACAGCGTGTGGCGTGCACAGAGTGCGTTTGCCAGCGCAGAAGAGCTGCATGCCTACGAACACGCACTGGGACAGGCAGCGGCGCTGGATGATGCGCTTGAGGTAAAGACGTGGCAATGCTGCTCGAAATCATGTACACGCACTTGTACAAATGGCTTTAGTGTACGGTAAGCCACACTTGTACACACGCACATTGGCACATCCTTACACACGAACACATACAGGCGCAAAATCACACAAAGATACAAGCACACACACAGACACTAAACTCACGCACACACACTGAAACACGCACATATTTAAACTGTGGCGCCATCCCACAGTTGCACACGTGCTTGCCGCCATGCTGTTTGGCAACCATACACACGCTCAACATACGCACATCAACCACCTTACTTGCACAAGTGTCACACACACACGCACACACACAGACACACAACACACACACACACACACAGACACACAGACACACACACTGCTCGATGCTTCTATGGGACAGGCTATGCATGTTGGAAATTCAAACTAGCAATCACCTCCGTACATAAATATTTATTCATTTATGTGTATATATGTGTGCGTGGTTCCAGGCTTGTTTATCATAATCATAAATCACGAAAGAGATCTGCATATGGTTTCTTCTCAAGTGCTTTACACTGTGGACTCTTTTGATTGCACTTTGCGTACTGCAAAGCAATGAAATGTGTGATTAAAATGTTGCGCACACATTGTTTTTGCAACGTATCAAACGAGGGTTTAGTATCTGCACACCCTACTAGCCTGGTCCACGTACGGCGCTTCATGTTTGATAGTAAAACTTACAAAAGATCCACTAATAACCCCCCCCCCCCCACACACACACACACACACACACGCACACACACACGCACACACACATGCATCTAGCCTTCACATGCACCCAGACAATGTGCACGCACACATTTCTTATATGGCATACATACATACACACCCACACGTAGCATATCACTCACTCGCACAACGTCACCCTACATCGCTAATTGAATATTCACTTGCATACACGCAGGGCAGTGCGGTGGCTCAAGGAGCTATGAAAGCAGCAACCAAGCCCGCAGAAGCAACTCCAGGGCAGACCTACCCCCAGCAGGTGTCAGCAGCAGCAGTAGGAGCAGCAGTAGCAGATCTGGAAACAGCCAAGGAATTGATCAAGTCAATTGTGCAGAAAGCGTTCCATGTCATCATTCATCAAGGTGCGTGTGCGCGGACACACTCGTGATCAAGCAATGCGTAAGGAGAAAATCGGCACACAAACGTGTGTGATCCTACACATGCATGCATGGGTCAATTCATCAAGGAAAGCTCTCAGAAGTGTGTGCATTGGAATGAGTATAGCAAAATTCTAAGTATCATGCACATACACATATAGACACACACACGCACACGCGTGCACACACACACACACACACACGCATGCTCACGGCCACACGTTCAACATACACACACATAATAACACACACACAAGCTGATTATTACAATGTGGCACCAGGCTGCAGCAATAGCAGTTGCAAACTCTAGCTCCTGCGTCTGTTCTTGACGCACGTTGACACTTGTCGGTGTGGCCTTGTAGTGTTATTTTTATTTTATCGTCAGTTGCTCACACACACACACACACACACAGTCTGACAATTTGGCTGGCACCCATATTGCAACATCACATACCTACTTTCCTCCATGCACGCGCCCAACACACACACACACACACACACACACACACACCCCCGCACTCACTCTCTCTCTCTCTCACTCACTCTCTCACACACACACACACACACACACACACACACACACACACACACACACACACACACACACACACCACACACACACACACACACATGCGCCTACTGGTCTCTACTGTGACCTGCCCAGAACACACACACACCCTCACACACACGCACACCTGCCCATACTAATCTCTACTGTGACCTGCCCAACACACACACCCTCACACACACACACACACACACCTGCACATACTTATCTCTACTGTGACCTGCCCAACACACACACATACACACACACCTGCTCATACTGATCTCTACTGTGGTTTTTCATGCAGGGGTGCACAGCCACCCTGACAGTGAGTCCAAGCTCCACAAAGAGCTCCGCCATCGTCGCCGCCGCAAATCCAAGCAGCAGCATCAGCAGCAGCTACCCCCGCCACCATCACAGCAGCAGCAGCAGCAGCAGCAGCAGCATCAACCACCGCAACAGCAACAGCACCACAACCTCACATTTCAGCACTCTAAAAATGCAACCGGCTGCCCCCTCGCCACTGACACACCCCTCCCCATCAAACCCCATCATCATGACACTCCCATTATGATGATCGACCTCACATGCTGCGACTCTAGTCCCTCAGGCAGCCCCGTCCCCAAAAAAGCGCCACCAATGTACTCAGCACACCCTCCTCACGCAAAGAAAAAGCTGCGGCTTGACGAAGCTAGGCACGTGAGCCTGCCCTCAGATCCTCCACCCTCCACCACCCAATGCCACTCTCAGCCCCCGCAGCATCTTCCACTGCCCCCGCACCCTCTCCCTGACTCTCACCCTTCTCACCCTTCTCAGGCTCTCCAACACCAGCAACACCCTCGCACAAACCCCCCGCAGCAGCATCAACCTCCTCACCCACAATCACACCCACACACCCCACAGCAACCTCAATCAAAGCCACCTCTACCTTCACACTCGTCCCCTGCCATCCTTATAGAATCAAGCTCAGAGGAGGAGGAGGAGGAGGAAGCTGCCCCCTCCTCCCTCGGCACCACCCACACGACGCACAGCGCTCCTTTGTTCCCCTGCCCCAATGAATACGCCAAGCCCGCACAGCAGGCTCTGATCTTAAGGGATGTGCAACAAGGGCATGGTGCAGCATCTGTTTCCCTTGAAGTCGCACCTGATCCTGGAGTGGAGGTTGCATCCTCAGCTCCTGAGCAGCAGGCAGCAGCAGTGCCTGACAACAGCGCAGCAGCACCTCCTCCTCCTCCTCCTCCTCCTCCTCCTCCTCCTGTTGGCTCCCCCGCCACAGAGACTCCATCATTTTTGGCTCGCTATAGTGCTGGGTGGGTAGAGAAAGCTGTGTGTTGTGTGTATGTGTATGTGCGTGTGCTGAGCTGCTTTGATATGTGTGAATGCTGACCTACACAAAAGTTTCCGTGCGTGTATCTGTGTATGTAATGAATGCGCAAGGCTTGAGAAGAACTGGAAATGGCAGTCATGCTCAGGGCAGGTGCCAAGCCCTGCGGTTCAAAATAGAACAGGTTAGGTAGAAACAGTTACGGGGCACAGGGAGCACAGGGAGCTTAAACAGCATATGCTTTGTGTTGCCCAATCATTGGAATTTGTTGCAGAGGACGTTTGGAACGCATGGTGTACCTTTTAACTTTTAACAGAGAATGACTCCTATCTTTGAGCCTTCTATCTTTGTGTGAGGGAAACGCAGCAAGCAAGAAGCACAGGTAGTCCACTGTGTTCCCTTAAAGCGCATCGCTGTACATAAGTATAAGCATGTCGTATTGAACTCAATGGCATCCTCTGCCCTTTCAGTGCAACGTGCAGCTAATTGCAGGCAGCTTTCCTCCTACACCTTAAAAACGTACACGTTGCATGCGTGTGTGTATGTGTGTGTGTGTTTGTGTTTGTGTATGTGTGTGTGTGTGTGTGTGTGTGTGTGTGTGTGTGTGTGTGTGTGTGTGTAGAATCCTACCCAGCAGCTAGCATACATTGCCAGAAAGTGCTGTTGGCTGTTATTGATTGAGCCAGTTCAAATTTCACGCCTATCTATAGATACATACGCAATTTCTCTTCTGCTTGTGTTAATAGCTGGCGGTTGGTACTGATGCACATGCGAGCACTCACTAACACGCACCAAACTAAACACACACATGCAAACACACACACAAGCAAATACACCCTTAAGGAGATGTGTGTATGTGTGACATCATGTGCGTATGCACACAAACACAAGTACGCACACAAATGATTAGGGTTGGCCACAACTGTATATACACACACCGTATAAGACTGTATATTTGGTGATCTCCCATCCAAAAATACCGTATATACACCGTTTATATGTGGTTATGGCCAACCCTACAAATTACACAAGCGTTTGGCCCACTCTTGCCCACGCAACCCACCCAACATTTTGCACGCTCATAATCGGCCCACGCATTCCCCTTGTGCTCCCTTTTGCATCGTGCGCAGTTGGGTGACTGCAGGCATTGCGACTGTGGGTGTGTCTCTAGCGGAGAAGGAGCGCAATTACACAGAGGCCGTGACAGTGCTGCGAGCATTACTGCAGGGGTCTGCCTGTCCTGGCAGGAGAGGCAAGTTCGCGTGTACGTTCGCATTTGTGTCTGTGTGTGTGTGTGTGTGATGCATCACTGTGAGGTGCCCAAGGATCAAGGGAATAGAGGGGTTGGCAGGTATCAACCTTTCAAGAAAGCTCAAAGCTGTGGCAGTCAGAGTGTACACAAAATGTCGAAATGTAGGTGTGAGGGAAGATGACAAAAAGGGGACCCGCGTTGTTACGTGCTATGAGTTTCAGGAATGCCTTTCTGTCTGCTTACAGGTTGTTTGAAACCATACACAAGTACCTATGTAAATGTATTACCTATGTATATGTATTATTAGGTATATTGTATATATATTGTTATATGTGTATCTTATGTGGTGTACTTATATGCAATGTTTCTAGCAGGGGAAGCTGTCATACATATGGTCTTCGGTGTGAGTATATAGTTCTGGCCAACCCTGGTCTCCTCAGAAATTGAAATGCTGCTTTTTCCTGTGTGTGTGTGTGAGTGTGTGTGTGTGTGTGTGTGTCAGGAGAATGGTGGATACGAATGAGCATTGAACTGGAAAACTCCTGCGTGTGTCTCTTCAGGAGAATGGTGGATACGACTGAGCATTGATCTGGAGCACATGAAAAACGAAGAAGCCGCCCTGCAGGTCAGTGTGTGTATGCATATGCGTGTCTGTGTGTTTGCGTTCGCGTGTGCTCATGTGTGCGTGTGCCGCATGCGTGTGTGCGTTCGTCGCATGCGTGTGTGTATATGTGTGTGTGTGTGTGCTCATGTGCCACGTTTGCATTAGTGTTTCATCATTCTCAGTCGTTGGAGACTAGGGGTTCCCTCTGCAGTTGCTGTTCCTTCTACCGTTATTTCGTCTGGCAGTGTGATCAGGCAGTGTGATCAGGCAATGTGATCAGGCAGTGTGATCTGGCAGTGTGATCAGGCAATGTGATCAGGCAGTGTGATCAGGCAGTGTGATCAGGCTGTGTGATCAGGCTGTGTGATCAGGCAGTGTGATCAGGCAGTGTGATCAGGCAGTGTGATCAGGCAGTGTGATCTGGCAGTGTGATCAGGCAGTGTGATCTGGCAGTGTGATCTGGCAGTGTGATCTGGCAGTGTGATCTGGCAGTGTGATCAGGCAGTGTGATCAAGCAGTGTAATCAGGCATTGTGTTCAGGCAGTGTGATTAGGCAATTGCTGTTCCTTCTACCTTTATTTCATCTGGATCAGGTCGTGTGACTTGCCTCCAGAATGCTTGCAAAATGCAATAAACACGCAGCCACAAGCACATGCTAATCTAGCATTTTTGCATAACAAGTGCTTAGTATAAGGCGCTGCTTTGATCAAATACAGCCCTTCAGCAACTACTGCTTTCCATCTCTCTGCGCTTTTAATGTTTAGGTTTGTAACGGTGATGCTAGCTGACTGCCTTCCTGCTCTTTAAATAATATCTTCTCCTTAAATCACGTGGGAATTGGTTTTCACTGCCACGTGGTTTCTGTTGTTTTTATTCTGCACACGCATGCGTATTAGCATGAAGACGACAACTAGGTACACATTTCTACTAGCCTCAATGATCTCGCTGTGAGATGCTGTGATCCTACTATGAGTAGGGTTGGCAAGAATCGTATATATACACCATATATGACCGTGAATTTGGTGGTTTCCCTGCCAAGAATACCGTACATAAAACAGTATATATTATATATGGTTCTGGCCAACCCTAACTATGAGTCTCTCTTGCCATACCGCACCTTTTTACTCATTTGCTTGAATTGCAAAAAGCCGCTGCGATTTGATAGGTTTGATTCAGAAAACTCAGTCCATCGCTCGTTACCGGCTGACAAATACGCCAACAAATCCTGTGAGCTCAAGTGCAATGGGCCGGCCTGAGATCAGCCAAAACTCACACAACTCTGTTGAACTCAACTCAGACTCACTGAACGCAACTCCACTGAACTGCAGGCAGCTGAGGCGGCCTTGCAGGACCGTTGGGTGAAGCATGGAGACAGGCTGGATTTACAGGTGAGCGTTTGCATTGTGTGTGTGCGTTTGTGAGTGTGTAAGGTTGTGTGTATGCGTGTGTGCATGTGTGAGCGTGCAAGCACGTGTGTACAAGGTTGTGTTTGTGTATATGTGTGTGTGTGCGTGTGTATGTATCCTTTATTCTATGATCGAAAAGAGTCGATGTTTTTCACCAAATGTGGCACAGGCTACACTTTGCTATACAACCCTCTAGCATCCATCATGGCTCCCACACTGGCTACATATTTTATTGTGTATATAATAATATCCTGTCGGTTTAAATCACCGTCTGAAATTCAGACTCTGAACCAAGCAAAATATTCAGAACATAAGCTTATTATTAGGGGTAGACACACACACACACACACACACACACACACACACACGCACACACACACACAATTATGAGCAGTGAACGTACAGGCATGGCGTACAGACAACTGCTAGAAGCATTAGGGGGCCACAGCAATGCAAAGACCTCACTCCTCTGCTGGATGGTCTGTCCACTTTGGAGACCTTTCTTGGTCCGAAGGCACCACCGATAATCAATAAGACTGGCACATCCAGCTTACTGAACAAGACAAGCACAAATCCTCAACCGTCGACCAACTAATTGCCTGTCACACAATTCGCTGCTGCCACCAATTGGGCGTGACAATTTCAAAAAACGTATGAGCGTGTGGGTGTCACACGTCTGCATTGTTCTCGTCCTCTCCTTGTCTGGCTTTCCTCCTTGGCCAGTGACCAGCGGGGTCTTTATTTGGCTGTGGCCAGCAGCGCCATTGTTTGGCTCTGGCCAGCAGCGCCATTGTTTGGCTGTGGCCAGCAGCGCCATTGTTTGGCTGTGGCCAGCAGCGCCATTGTTTGGCTGTGGCCAGCAGCGTCATTGTTTGGCTGTGGCCAGCAGGGTCTTTATTTGGCTCTGGCCAGCAGCGTCATTGTTTGGCTGTGGCCAGCAGCGTCATTGTTTGGCTGTGGCCAGCAGCGTCATTATTTGGCTTTGGCCAGCAGCGTCATTGTTTGCCTCTGGCCACTCAATCCTCTTAGTTGGGGTTGTTCCTCAACGCTGATGCGTGTTCTAAAAAGCAGACTGCTGACTTGTCAAACAGGTTTGATCCTTGCAGTTGTTTCAAAATGCTTTGATAAATATTTTCATGACATCTGCGAAGACTATTTTCTGTCACTGGTTTTGGTATCTCCTTTCATTGGCAAGCATCTGCGTCTGCATCTGCATCTACATTTGGCAGGCGTCTGCATCGGCAGGAATTTCCTCTGGTTCGAGAACGATAAAAAATACTGGAATTACGAGCTACTTAACCCTGAGACTTTAAATTTAAAGTTCCAAAGCTCTTCATCGGTTGATAACCTACAACCTGCAATTGGATTGAACTCCTGCAGCTAATAAATCCAAGTATTTGAGCATTCTTTGTTTGACTTTTATGGGCGTTTCTCCTGTGCTTTGTGGAATGTACGTTAGGGGGAGTTACGATACGATGCTGATGCATCTAACACCAAAGACAAGGTGCTGCAAGCAAACACAAAATCAGATTAATGCAGGGTTGAGGATCTCCGCCCTGCATTCATCTAATGTTGTGGTTGTCTGCAGCAACTTGCTATTGGTGCGGGCTATCCACATGAAAGGCGAATAACAAAGCTGATGCTCAGCACACCTGCACTTTCTTTATTGTGTGTTTCTGCAGCGCTGCATGCTGTGTCTGGAGTGTCCTTTTAATTTAATTTTGTGTTTGCAGCGCTGCGTGCTGCGTCTGGGTCGTCCTTTTCATTTAACTTTATGTGTTTGCAGCGCCGTGTGCTTTGTCTGGGTTGTCCTTCTAACTTTTTTATTTTTGTGTTTCTGCAGCGCTGCGTGCTGCGTCTGGGTCGTTCTTTTAATTTAACTTTATGTGTTTGCAGCGCCGTATGCTGTGTCTGGATCGTCCTTTTAATTTAACTTTTTGTGTTTCTGCAGCGCCGCGTGCTGCGTCTGGGTCGTCCTCCTAGGCGGTGGAAGAAGCCAAACTGGGCGGCTTCTGTCTTAGCGGAGCCTAGAGAGGTTGTGATCGAGGCACGTCCCCTGGCATCAAACATCGGTAGGTATAAAAGTAGGCATCAAACATCAATGTATGTAGTAAAGTAGGCATTAAACACTAGTAGAAATTAAAGCAGGCATCAAAAATCGGTGTAGGTGTAAAAGTAGGCATCAAACATCGGTGTAGGCATACAAGTAGGCATCAAACATCGGTGTGTGTAGTAAAGTAGGCATTAAACATTAGTAGAAATTAAAGCAGGCCTCAAACATCGGTGTAGGTATAAAAGTAGGCATCAAACATCGGTGTAGGCATACAAGTAGGCATCAAACATTGGTGTATGTATTCAAGCAGGCATTAAACATTGGAGAGTGCACAAAATGTGAAGAGACTGGATGGTGTGGTCTTGTCATGGTCACACGTAAAGGATGTGCCACAGCGTATGGGAAATGGCATTAAGCAAGAGTGGGTATGGAGGGTGTTTATGAAGGAAGGCTCGGTCTTTGCCTGCCTAAAAGCAAGTGACAACAAGGCACGTCCACTGGTTGGTGCCTGGAATGGCTTCTTCCATCTTCTGACACCATTATTGAAAAGGAGGAAGGAATAAAAAAAGGTAGGAGGTGAGGTCTCTCGCCGCTTCATGGTCCTCTGATGGGATATGGATGTCTGCTCACTGGCATCATTCATTGCTGCTGTTAGCCACCTTTAGTAGTTGGCAAATGGCTAAGCCTTGTCAAGTTGTGCCACAGAGGCATTCTGCTGGCGTCAAACATCTTTGTGCTGTTTAAAATATGGTAAGCACAGCTGCCACTCTCTCCTCTGCCCCTGCCCCTCTCCTATTCTGTCTTGCACATCGGTGAAGAAGTTCTGTTTCTTTGCATGTGGGAGTCTTGGAGGAATAGCAAGGCTTGTGTGGCCTCAACATTTGCCTATCTCCTTTGCTCATGTTTTGAAACTTGTGTACTCGTGCTAACTGCTCATTTTGTTGTATGCGCACACGTGTGTGCTGGACCTGAGACAGAGTCAGCACATGCTAATTCATTTCAGTTTCCCGACCAATGGGGCTTCAATTGTATGGTCCAGAAAATCGTTCTGCCAGCAAATCATCCTTACTTTTATCTCCTCTGCACGCAGGAATGAAAAGTCGCTTTTACAGCAACGTTGAAGATGGAGTGCAGCTTGGCGTGGAGGAGCTGGCTTTGGAGCACTATGCTAGCTCGGTATGTGAGTGTGCATGTGTGTGTCTATGTATGTATGTGTGTCTGTGTGTTTATGTGTGTGCGCTTGGCGTGGAGGAGCTGGCTTTGGAGCACTATGCTAGCTCGGTATGTGAGTGTGCATGTGTGTGTGTCTATGTATGTGTGTCTGTCTGTGTGTTTATGTGTGTGCGCTTGTGCTAGCTCGGTATGTGAGTGTGCATGTGTGTGTCTATGTATGTATGTGTGTCTGTGTGTTTTATGTGTGTGCGCTTGTGTGTGCTTGCGTATGTGAGTGCGCACGTGCGTGTTTGTATCTCGAATTGTTGCCAATGACTCATTTGCCTGTAAGAACGTCCAGCTTCTTGGACGTAAAAATAGTGCAATTCTTGAGCTGGTTACACCCCTTGCCGTCTTTTTCTTCCCCCCAAAGCCACCTATGTGCAGCGGAGGGGTGCACCGTTCAGGTAGCCAGGTGCATTAACTCTAATCTAATTGCTTCTAGCCCTGTGTTTCCATAGACTCATCGCTGTGTCCATGGAATTGCAAACCCCTTTTGGCCTGTTTTTTCCCAAGCTGGTGTGCGGCGGATAGGGTATGCGCTGTGAAGGTGGTAAAACTCACCAACAAACGTTTCCTGTTATCTTTAATCAGGCCGGTGGGCAGTAGAAGGGTGTGCGCTATGAGGGTGGTAAAATTCACTCAATAGTTTCCTGTTGTCTTCTATCAGGCCGGTGGGCAGTAGAAGGGTGTGCGCTATGAGGGTGGTAAAATTCACTCACTAGTTTCCTGTTGTCTTTCATCAGGCCGGTGGGCAGTGGAAGGGTGTGCACTGAGAGGGTAGTAAAACTCACTAACAACCGTTTCCTGTTATCTTTCCCAGGCTGGTGGGCAGTGGAAGGGTGTGCACTGTGAGGGGGGCATCTGGGCCACTCTCTTTGGTCTCCTAATGTGGGACATCATTTTTGCTCCTGGCATTCCAGATGTGTTCAGGTATGTGCTGCTCATACGCATCATTTGATCCAGATTTTGTTGAATCTCACTAATGAATTCGCCTCATTTCGCACCTTTGGTGTTTTCTTGTGGTATTCGAAATCAACTTCCCGCAAGCTCAGTCCATGACCTCCTGAGGCCAACGCACGTGTATAAGTGAGGCTCTGTTGTTTAAACCCTAATGTGGGGCACCGTTCATGCTGCCGGCACACAGAAGTGTTCTGGAGTGTTCTGGTGTGTTCTGGTGTTTTCTGGTGTATTCTGGTGAGGTGTTCTGAAGTGCTCTGGTGAATTGTTTTGAAGTGCTCTGAAGATTTCTGGAGTGTCCTGGAGTGTTCTGTTGAAGTGTTCTGGAGTGTTCTGGTGGACGCTGCTGGCACGCTTATAATTTGTTGCATTTTGATATCGCATGTGTATCTGTGTATATTTGTGTATGAGCGCAAGTGTGCTGGTTGGCTGCTTGCATAGGACTCCTTCCTTGCCTTCTGAAGCCCCACCCTCTTTGATGCTAACGAGCACTTCCTTGGCTGCCTGCCCCACGTATATCCCGCGCAAACCTTCACCTGCACAATGGTTACTTAGGTGCAATGTTGCAAAAGTGTGAGCGCTGATTCAGAGGTTTCCCTATGAGCACGCTACTTACAGTGGAAATCTTATTTCCATAGACCCCTTATGCAAATGCGTCTGTACACAGGACTAAGTTTCAGACCGCACCCTTGGATTTGGGCACTGAGGCCTTCTACGAACCACGACGGGACATGGTGGGGGGTTGCTTTAATTGCAAGGATGAAATTAAAGGATTTAGGAATCAGGCAAATTTCCCCACAGCTAAAAACAACAGGACCTTTTTTCTAAACAGTGTAAAAGTTGTCAATGACAAAAAACGATTGGTTCCATTTCAGCTCTGCAGATAGTTGCTTGTAAATCGTGGGCAGGCATTCGTCATCATCATTTATCAAGCTTTCCTTACAATGTGCTTGCAGTTGTCACATAGATATGATCCAAACGGCTGATCGACTGTTCATTGACAGATCCTGTACAGTTGGATGAAATTTGAAATGCAGCCATTGTGCGCTAGACGTTGCAGGTTGGGAATTTTTAAGCCTTCTCCTATCACACCACACATTTCGCACAGTCCGATCCCAAACCTTGCACCGCAGGTTGATGAATGCATGTGCAAGAAGCGCCTCACTTGATTGCCTCCTGATATTCACCACACATATCTCACAATCCGATCCTGAACCTTGCACCGCAGGTTGATGAATGCATGTGCAAGAAGCGCCTCAGTCGATTGCCTCCTGCAACTTACACCTGACACGTAATTATCATGTTCCACACTCGAGCCCTGTGCACTGCACAACAAAATACGTCTGCAAGAAGTGAATGAGACACAAGGGTTCCTCACTCAACTAACCAAACAGTAATGATGGTCCTACACCAAACACAGTAATGATGGTCCTACACCAAACACAGTAATGATGCTCCTACACCAAACACAGTAATGATGCTCCTACACCAAACACAGTAATGATGGTCCTACACCAAACACAGTAATGATGGTCCTACACCAAACACAGTAATGATGGTCCTACACCAAACACAGTAATGATGCTTCTACACCAAACACAGTAATGGTGGTCCTACACCAAACACTTGAGCCACATCTCTCTATTGCACCCGCACCCTGTGCATCGCAGGTTATAGCACGCCTGCAAGAAATGTTTCATTTTATGACAGTTGTACGCTCACCAATTCACCTGTGTCTTCCATGTTCCACCTGCAGTTGGCAGCCCTGTGCTCCGCAGATTGAAGCACCTCTGCACACTCCAGCCCCTCCCCATCACATTGCAGTTTCTGCACCACAGACTGAAGCGCGCCTGCAAGAGATCCCTGATGGCCCTAAACCTATCACGTAACTAGGGTTGGCCAAAACTGTATATATACACCGTACATGACCGTATATTTGGTGATTTCCCTGCCAAAATATCGTATATACACACCGTATATATATGGTTCTGACCGACCCTACTCATATAACCCAATCTAACACGCAACTTGCAACCCTGTAGTGCACCGCAGATGGAAGCGTGTCTGCAGAGATTTATGTTGTCCTTACACTAAGCCTGTGTTACGAGCCTCTCCCAACTCTGTGCACCGCAGATTGATGCGCATCTACAAGAGATTTCTGATGGCAAGGCCCCGGACCTGCTGAAGGAAAACTGGAGCAAGCACAGAGGGAAGTGGTGCGCGGGAGTGAACTGGGAGCGCACACCACTGCAAGATTTGTGGGACATCTGCAGGTGAGGCGCTTGTTATTGCATTGGTTTGTATGACAAAGGCAAAGAGATGGTATAGCACGCGTGGTCGTCTACTGCAGGTCTGCTGCGTTACTTGGTTTAAGGACGCAGAAATGCCTGATCAGGTGTCTAGTGACTTGCGTGCTGCAAGGAATGGAGCAGGAAAGGGGTGGCATGGACTCAGTTCTTTTTTGTTTTCATGGTGAGATGCACTACAGGGTAGGCAAGAAAATTTTAACCATGACAATAAGAAGATAGAGAGATGGGAGGGAAGCAGGGGTGCAGACAAAGAGCAAAAGTGATGTTAAACTGTTGCTGCACTGCAGAACTGGAGTTCATGTGCGTCATGCTGAACTCAGCAGTTCCTATATTGTAATGGTCTCATGAATAAAGGCTTGGTCTTTTGTGTGCAACTAACTCGCAGTTGCTATTGCTACCATGACCACAGGTGCGTGGGCGGCCTGGGTCTAGCTGTTGTGTGCCGCTTACTAGCCGAGGACTATAGCGGCTGGCGAGGGGGGGCGCCCGACCTGCTGCTTTGGAGACCCATACAGGGAGAAGCCTGTGTGTCAGAGGTCAAGGTAGGTTAGGCTGTTGTATGCCTCTTGCTTGCTGAGGGCTACAGCGCCTGATGCTGGGGGCATCTGACTTGCTGCTTTGGAGCTCGTACAGGGAGGAGAAGCATGTGTGTTAAAGGGTCAAGGTAAGGTCATTCTGATGTGTTTGTATTGGGTACGGATTGGGTACAGAGCCAAGGGTCCAGCATCATTGACGTGTTATATCATGCACTTTGTAGGTTACTGGGTGATGCAAGCGCTTGTTGTGGAAATTTGCTCTTAATTAAAAGGAAGAAGAACAAGGAAACTATGCAGGCAGTGCCGCTCCCCACACAATAATTGTATCATATTGTTGTGATGTTGTGTTTTACAGTGATACACATGCGATTGACTACATGCTTTTAGTGCAAGTGCATACCTTTACGATTCAGGTTTTCAGGGGAAATCTATATTACTCTTGGGTCACACCGTGATTCGTGTGATATGGCTGTGTCGGCCAAATCGTACCCCTTTTGTTCAAGTTCCTGTGAATGAGCATGGTTACAAATTATTATCGGGCATAAAATTCAATACCGGGCATACAAATAATTACCGGGCAAAAGCCCTTCACTCAAATCCCAATCATCACCCACAAGCGCTAACTACACGGACCACTCCTGTTTTCTTCTGCAGGGACCTCGTGACAGATTGAGTGAATCCCAGCGTGTTTGGTTGAAAGCCTTTTCCAGTGTTGATATAGCAGCAGAGGTCCTTCGTGTGAGGGAGCCCAACTCACAGAAAGGCAGGCAGCAGAAACGCAAGTAGCAAAGCATGGTGCAGAGTGGGATGTATTATCACGGCTACCTTTCAATGTATTATTGATACGTGGATACTTTCAGGTGTATGATGCATGATTCCTAAGGCATGGACTAAATCTAGCCAGAGCTCAAGGCAGCTTTTTCTTTCTTTGCTAGAAAATACGTAAATAAACATGTAATAAACCTTGCAGAGAAAAACTGTGCAGGCAGTTATTAACAATTCAAAATGACCCTAACAGGTTCGCAGGCCTCAGAAGTTTTTTCTGATGTGTGTTTGGTTTTAATTCGTGGTGTTGATAAGATCGCACGGAGAGAAGCGAATTGTCTAGCCATTTAAGAAGATTGTCTGCACCTGCGTTTTTGTTTGCAGTTTTGTTTCAATCTAATTATACGTCGTGACAAACGCATGTTAACTTGAGAGTCCAGCAATACTCCTCCATGTTTTCTTGTGCAAGAATGAAATTGCTGTTGTGAGCAGATTTAAGATGATGTGCATTGCCCTTCTGATATGTAGAGATTAGACGTTTGTGCTCTTATGGAAAGTCTGCTCACCTTTTCAGTCAATTATCGGGTGATTCTCACTAGAGCAACCTTATTTGCGACAGTAAGTCAGTGCCCAGCTGGTTTATGATTTCCTCTTCCAATTACAACAAACTTGTTTTCTCTGTGTCTGAGCTAATAGATTCATCGTTGAGTGGAGAGGACCAGTCATAGATAGGTCAGCCAAACAATCTGGCTGAAGTTCCCCCATGTAAACCTAAATAATCTAATTTCTGTTTTTGACAGGTATATAAAACCATTATAGGCAGAATATGTGTATACGCTCGCAGGCAAGCTTGTGTGAGGAGGAAGCTGCAAAACTGTGAACCCATTGATCTCAGCTGTTTTGTCGTAGACCTCAGAGAGAGGCACTCGTAGTACTGGGCACCTAATTCTGAAACGCATCCGAAAGAACACACTTTTGCTGTAGTTATCGCCAATGATGTGCTCTTCCTACAAGAAGGGCGCTGGTAACTCATTCGCCTTACATCCTTCCCAAATACATGTTTCTCAAACTGCCTTGTGATGTCATCCCTAGTACAGCTCGTTTTAGACTTCGTGCTCACACCATACGTTTTGAGACTGCGACAAGGAATCAAAGTAACCCCAACTTGCGACCCTTGTCATGATGTCCAAGATTAGCATCGCCAAAGTGGCTCCTTTTCCTTGATTAATGTGGGGAGTGGCTTTTACTGCCTGTGTAGTTTTTTCTTTTTTCAAGATGAGCATCATGTTCAACAAAAATTCCACTGTGCCAATCCCCACGTGATTTCTCTCCACAGGAAACATGCATGCCTGTTTCCCCGACAGGAGCCCACGGTGTGTCTACCTTCTTAAGCCAAAACAATAACAAGGGGTTACAAGGGGTTACAAGGATGGCCTACAGCCCGAGTCTCTGGCTGATGGCAATTGGCTGGTGAAACAAAATTAACCAGTGTCGAAAATTGAAACTAAATCTGACACAAACTTGAGAAGTCTGTATGAGTCTTGATTCAGGAATGCATTTATCTCAAAATCAGTGATACTGTGATGCCAAGTTAAGAAAGGAATAATTTCAGAGCTTGAAGGAGCAAACACACGCAGAGTCTTAAACATTCCTTCAAACAGGTGTCTGTATCTCATGCGCAGCTCGCATACTTCAACACACTTGCAAAAGAAAAGCACATGCTTCTCATCTTGAACTTCTCCACACTCACATTCATCACAAATGCTAGAACCACCATGCCATTTGCAAGACTCCACTCTGAAATGGTGTGCACGCAATCTGAACCTGCTGAAATTCCTCAACACATGTTTGTCCAGATCCTTGTACAAGTAGGAGGGGATAATTAATGGAGAACCTCTAGGACCACTCTCAGAACTCCCACGCCACTTGTGATACGTGACTGCTTTCTTGTTTACTGCGCGAGGACATGAAAAATCAACTTTCCTCCATACCTTCAAATGTCTGAAACGCAAATCGCAAATGAACTCTTGCATGGGAACCTGTGTGGCTCTCAGCATTTTCTGTTTGAACATTGCACTAAATTGCAAAACAATAACAAGCTTTATTTTTCCTCCTTGAACTAATTGCTTGCACTTTTTTACTGAAGGCCTTTTTTGTAAAACCTTGTAAAACCTTGTGTGAGGAGGGTTAACGAATCTGAATAATTTTGGTACAATGTCGTAGTAAAGGATTGAAACAGGGCTGCCCTCTGAGTCCCCTTCTGTATTCCCTTTTTACCAATGACATCGACAGATTCTTGACCGTGCAGAGAGGTGCTGCCACTGCCTTGGATTCAGTTCAG
>Ga0307947_1001575_pt1 | contig 18090 bp, 22 predicted proteins | sample OrgLakmetagen232_FD_201840 | JGI IMG/M metagenome (GOLD analysis project Ga0307947, IMG submission 201840) | Saline water microbial communities from Organic Lake, Antarctica - #232 | ecosystem: Environmental > Aquatic > Non-marine Saline and Alkaline > Saline | place: Antarctica: Organic Lake...
GTACACACACAGGCCTCTCCTCTGCTGCGGTTGCTGCTTCTCAACCGCCCCTACTTCTGCAGCTGCTCAATGATACACGTACCCTCCCTTTAATACACACTCAAACACACACGCACACGCACACGCTCACGTACACGTACACACAGGCCTCTCCTCTGCTGCGGTTGCTGCTTCTCAACCGCCCCTACTTCTGCAGCTGCTCAATGATACACGTACCCTCCCTTTAATACACACTCAAACACACACGCACACGCACACACGCACACGTACACGTACACGTACACACACACACAGGCTTCTCTTCTGCTGCGGTTGCTGCTTCTACAGCCGCCTCTGCTTCTGCAGCCGCCCCTATGGTCACTGCAACTGTGGCTTCTGCCAAATCCCACAGCAGAAACCTCAGCATGCTGAATGCCGCCCAAGCCATTCCAGAGGACGAGCCGTACGTGCCGCAGATAAGGTGTGTGTTTCTTTGGTGTGTGTTGCGTGCTGCTGCGTGCTACTGAAATTACAATTTAGGTGCAGTTCTGGTTGACGTGCGTGTTTCAATTTACGCTTGTGGTTGATAAGTGCCACAGGAAATGCTGGAGCAGATGGGGGTAGTTGAGGTATCTCGCGGTGTGGCTGAAAGGTGTGATTCATTTTGTGGTGTGGTTGAATGTGTGAGTTGTCTTGCGGTGTGGTTGAAAGGTGTGAGTTGTCTTGCGGTGTGTGTGTGTGTGTAAGATGTGGTTGAAATAGTGTGTGATAGGAAACATGTGATTTATTTTGCGGTGTGGTTGAAACGTGTGAGTTGTCTTGCGGTGTGGTTGAAAGGTGTGAGTTGTCTTGCGGTGTGGTTGAAGGTGTGAGTTATCTCACGGTGTGTGTGTGTAATGATGTGGTTGAAATAGTGTGTGATAGGAAACGTGTGATTTATTTTGCGGTGTGGTTGAAAGGTGTGAGATATTTTGTGGTGTGGTTGAAAGGTGTGAGTTATCTCGCGGTGTGGGTGTGAGATGTGGTTGAATAGTGTGTGATAGGAAACGTGTGCGCCACCATGGTTCAAGTATGCTAGCAAACAGGGTTGGCCAGAACCATACATATATACGTATATACAGTGCATGCACGGTAATAAAAGCAGAGAAATTACCATGCATACGGCCACATACAATGTGTATACGGTTCTTGTCAACCCAACTAGTAAAGCAGTGTACTAGTAGGAGCCGTGCCTGCGCCAGAATGGGTGAAACACATGTGTGTAGATTGTATGGCAGCAGGAAGTGTTTCTGACCCGGTACCAACAAATTCGGGTTCTCACTTAGGGTCTATATATAAAAAGAGCAGGTCTGTTATTATGTTTAGGGTTAAGCCACCACGGTGCACAGGCATAGCTGCATCGAGCTGTGTGGTAGTAGGAGGTGTAACTGCATGTGTGTGCGTGTGTGTGTGTGTGTGTGTGTGTGCCACCGCAGCTCTTGCTGGTATATTTACTTCAAATGCTCACCTCCTACAAAGAATGCAAAGCCTCCTTGTACTCTTCCCTCTCTTCTGACTTGCGCGCGCGCACACACACACACACACACACACACACACACACACGCACACACACACACACACACACGCACACGCACACGCACACACACAAACGCACACTCACACACACACACACACACTCTCTCTCACACACTCACACACACACACCCACACACACACACACACACACACACACACACACACACACACAGCTGCAGCCGAAAGAGCAGCGGTATAGTGTCACTGTCTACGCGCCCATCTTCGGACGTATGCCACACCACGACCACTGCTGATGCCTTAAAGGTCGACCTGTCTCCGTCATTGCCAGCACCGACGCAACAACAGCAGCAGCAACATCACCACCAACAGCAGCAACAGCAGCAGCAGCAACAGACAGCATTGGGGCCGCAAAGTCAGGGGCAGCAGCATAAGCAGGGGCAGGTGTGTTTGTGTATGGGTGTGTGTGGCATTAGGGCAAGATCAGCAGCAGCAGCAGCAGCAGCAGCAACAGCTGCGTGTGCGCGTGTGCGTTACTGCAAGTGCTGGTGTACAAAAAAGTGGTTCACACACACACACTTTTGCAGCCTTATTTGCCCAATTCAGGGATACTCATGCACCCCCTAGGTGCACATATACACACCCTCCCAAACACACACGCGCATTACGCAAACACATATACACACGCACATGACGCACACACATACACACGCATGCCCATACACACACTCACGCACACACACACAAACACGCGCAGGGTTTGATGCGTGCTAACAGTGGCACAGGGGACACCAACATTGTGGGCGCCAGCTCGCACGGCCCCAACAAAGTCACAGCCTCACGCACACATACACACACGCACACACATACACACACGCGCACAACACACATATACACACATGCACACACACACACATACACACTCACATACACACAAACGCACAAACACAAACACACACATACACACACATGCCCACGCACGCACTCACGCACACACATACACAAACACGCGCAGGGTTTGATGCGTGCTAACAGTGGCACAGGGAACACCAACATTGTGGGCGCCAGCTCGCACGGCCCCAACAAAGTCACAGCCTCACGCACACATACACACACGCACACACATACACACACGCGCACAACACACATATACACACATGCACACACACACACACATACACACTCACATACACACAAACGCACAAAACACAAACACACACATACACACACATGCCCACGCACGCACTCACGCACACACATACACAAACACGCGCAGGGTTTGATGCGTGCTAACAGTGGCACAGGGGACACCAACATTGTGGGCGCCAGCTCGCACGGCCCCAACAAAGTCACAGCCTCACGCACACATACACACACGCACACACATACACACACGCGCACAACACACATATACACACATGCACACTTACATACACACACACACACATACACACACACATACACACATACATGCCCACGCACGCACTCACACACACATACACAAACACGCGCAGGGTTTGATGCGTGCTAACAGTGGCACAGGGGACACCAACATCGTGGGTGCCAGCTCACACGGCCCCAACAAAGTCACAGCCTCACGCACAGTTTCCTGCTCGGTCATGCCTCAGTTTGGGGGGCGCCAAGCCGCTGCTACTGCAGCACTGCAGGTGCTTCAGTGTGTGGGCTTCACTTCCTTTTTTAACTGCAGACGTGGTAGAAAGTGCCTGGTTGTGCTTGTGGGTGGGTGGATGGTTGTGATGGATGTGTGGGAGGGAGGGTGTGGTCTCATTTGTGTCATGCCTTTTTAGAGATGGCCGAGCCACTGCCGCAGTAATGCAGGTGCAGCAGAGGGGCCCTGGTTATGAGTGTGTGTGTGTGCGTGTGTGTGTGCGTGTGCTTGTGTGTGTGTGTGTGCGTGTGCTTGTGTGTGTGTGTGTGTGTGTGTGTGTGTGTGTGTGTGTGTGTGTGTGCTCGCCTGCGCGCATGCGTGTGTGTGCGTGCGTGTGCAGTGGTGGAGGGAGGAAGGCATTCACATTTTATTATTAACCCCCTTTTGAATTTGGCTCATGTGTGGGTGGAAGCAAGCACATGGCCGGCAGGGATTGGGTGGTGGTGGAGTGTTTGAACGCCAAAAACGCGCGCCTTAACACACCGGTTATCATCAGACAGGCTCATGCAGAGTGTGTGTGTGTGTGTGTGTGTAAAGCACGGGCGCCTTAACACACCGGGTACCATCGGACAGGCTTATGCAATGTGTGTGTGTGTGTGTGTATGTGTGTATGTGTGTGTGTGTTTAAAGCACAGGGAAGCAACTTCTCTCAAATCATGCACCCAACATAAGCGGTGTGTGTACATGTTTGATTGTAGTCCAACCCTTGCCATGTGTGTGACTTCCACAGGGCCCAGGTGTGCGTGGCCGACGAGGAGTCAGGGGCAGTGCTGACGGCGAGGCTACAGAGTCTGAGCTCTCAGGCGCAAACACAATGCACCAGGTGTGAGTGAGTGTGTGGGTGTGGGTGTGTGGGTGCCGGTGTAAGTCAGGCGCAAACACAATGCACCAGGTGTGTGTGCGCAAACACAATGTACCAAGTGTGTGGTGCGCAAACACAATGCACCAAGAGTGTGTGTGTGTGTGCAAACACAATGTACCAAGTGTGTGTGCACAAACACAATGCACCAAGTGTGTGTGTGTGCAAACACAATGCACCAAGTGTGTGTGCACCAAGTGTGTGTGTGTGCAAACACAATGCACCCAGTGTGTGTGCACCAAGTGTGTGTGTGTGTGCAAACACAATGCACCAGGTATGTGTAAGTGGATGGGGGTGTGTGGGTGCCGGTGTAAGTATGGGAGTGGGAGTGGGAGTGGGTGGAGTTGTGTGGGGTGTAGGTGTTGGTGTAAGTATGGGAGTGGGAGTGTGTGTGTTTTTGTCTGTGTCTGGGTGTGGGTGTGGCAGTGAGTGTGGGTGTGGCAGTGGGTGTGGGTGTGGCAGTGGACATTGGTATGGGTGGATGAACTATCTATATTTACACGCTCGCTAGATGAGCCTAATATGTAAGCACAAATTACCCACAAAAGACTCGTAGTTAAATATTGACCGCAGCAGCTCATCAGAAGTGATGTAGTAGCAGCGTTGGCAATTTTACAGAAATTGACGCAGAGCGGCAATTGTACGCTCGCGCGCACAGAGCAGATCGTCGGTGCTGTGCAGGAGCTGCAGCAGCTCACTGCCCAAAACCGTCATGCACCCCATTTTCGTGCATTGTACATCCACCGCAGGACCCGGTGCCCACACGCGCACCAGCATAGCCTCAAAGGTTGAGGCACACAAAGTGCACCGCGCTTATATTACGTAACAGGGTTGCTGTATCATGCACCCCATTTCCGTGCGTTGTACATCTACCGCAGGACCTGGTGCTGCAGGAGCAGCAGCGCCAGCAGCAGCAGTTCATAGCGTCAGAGAATGATGATGACATCATGAGGGGGGCGGTGACCGCGGCAGAGGCGGCAGCAGCAGGCAGTGATGATAAGGAAGACCTCTCTGCAGTGGTGGATGTGAGTGTGTTTGCGGGTGTGTGTGTGTGTGTGTGTGTGTGTGTGTGAGTGTGTGTGTAAAGTCCTTTCTGCAGTGGTAGATGTGAGTGTGTGTGTGCGGGTGTGGGGTGTGTGTGAGTGTGTGTGTGTGCGGGTGTGGGTGTGGGTGTGAGTGTAAAGTCCTCTCTGCAGTGATAGATGTGAGTGTGTGTGTGCAGGTGTGGGTATGTGCAGGTGTGGGTGAGTATGTGTGAGTGTGGTCGTGGAGGTGTGGGTATGTATGTGTTTGTGTGGGGGGGGGGATGAGTGGATGTGGGTACGTGTGTGGGTGGATGTAGGTTTTTTTCATCGAGTGTGTTGGAGTGGAGATGGAGTGTGGTCTCCTGTTTGAAGTGTGAGTGTGTTTACTTGTGTGTGTGTGTGTTTGTGTGTGTGTGTGTGTGTGAATGTGTGTGCGTGAATGTGGGTTTGAATGTCAGGAGGGGTGTGGGTGTGAACGTGGGTGTGAACGTGGGTTTTGGCCGTGGTTGTAAATATAGTTGTCCATTCATTGAGTATGTTCCCATGTGCAAGTGGGCAGCACCTTTGATCTTTCCTGTTTGAAGTGTGTCTGTGTGTGTGCTTGCATGCACGCGCCCGTGTGAGTGTGTGTGTGTGCGCGTGCGTGTGTGTGCATTTAACGATACAAAGCCAAAACATCACAATAGAGATGAGGTGGCACAGCTGACATAGAGGATACAGGGGTGCAGTTACCCGTGTGAGTGTGAGGGTGTGGGTGTGGGTGTGGGTTTGGGTGTGGGTGTGGGTGTGGGTGTGGGTGTGGGTGTGGGTGCGTGTGTGTGTGAGTGTGTGTGGCACTTAAAAAAGAGGCCTAAACGTAAAAAATGACGAGCTGGCTCATCGCATCTGTCAGTACTCACCTCATATATACTCAATTCATACACTCACCTCATACACTCATACATACTCACCTCATGTACTCACCATCTACTCTCATACATAAAACAGTGTGCACGTGCGCGCACACACAAACACACACACAATGTACTTACATTTACACACACATACATACATACATACACACACAAGCACGTTATGCACACATACACACACAAACAAATACAGCTGCACATCCGTTCACACATGTACTTGCATGTGTTAATTGAACGCAATCACGCACACAAACAACACACACAGACACACACACACACATCCACATACACATACACACACAGGGCCAGCTGCAACGGCCAGCTCTAGTGGCCGAGTTCCTGAGTGGCTGCTCGTTAGGCTCCGCCATCAAACGGCGTGCGGAATTTTTGGGCTCCGATCTGGTGCTGGCCAAGGTCGCTCTGGACGCTGCACGGGTGAGGGGGGAGAGTGTGTGTGTGTGTGGCTGTGGATGTTTTTGTGGGTGTGGGTGTTGTGAGATTGCCTTTGAGCACGTTATTATTTGTGTTGTAATCGCATACGTTTGCTTTTCCTCAATAAATTGCGTTCACACATCCCTCACAAACACACAGGCACACACACACACACACACACACACACACACACACACACACACACAACACAGGGCATGGGTTACTGCCACACCTAGCAGCTTTTACACACACACACACACACACACACACACACGCACACACACACAAACACACAAACACACACACAGGGCATGGAGTACTGCCACACAAAGCAGCTCGTGCACTGGAACCTCAAACCAGGCAACCTCATCATCGGCTTCTCTGCCAGCAAAGTACCCCTGTGTAAGGTGGGGGGGCTGTGCAGCAGTCGTGTCAAAACTTATGTGTACCAGTATGTCGGCGTTCTTAGGTGTATGGCTGGCCAGCACTTGTGTCAAATTTTTGTGGACAACGCCGGCATTGTTAGCTCAGGGTCTGTGCAGCACTTGTGTCAAATTTTATGCGTACCAGTATGTCGGCGTTTTCAAGTGTATGGCTGGCCAGCACTTATGTCAAATGTTTGTGGATAACGTGGGTATTGTTAGGTCAGGGTCTGTGCAGCAATTGTGTCAAGTTTGTGTGGACAACGTTGGTATTGTTAGGTGTATGGCTGGCCAGCACTTATGTCAATTTTTTGTGGATAACGTGGGTATTGTTAGGTCAGGGTCTGTGCAGCACTTGTGTCAAGTTTGTGTGGACAACGTCGGTATTGTTAGGTGTATGGCTGGCCAGCACTTGCGTCAAATATGTGTGGACAACGCCGGCATTGTTAGGCCAGGGTCTGTGCAGCAGTCGTGTCAAGTTCATGACTATGTTGGTGTTGTTAGGTGTATGGCTGGCCAGCACTTGTGTTGAACTTGTATGTATGCGTAAGTGCGTCAGTGTTGCAATGGCAGGGGCTCGCTAGCAGTTGTGAACGCTCAATACGTTTGGTTAAGCGTCAGGGTTCATTCACAGTATTCAAACACGCTATGAGTAGGGTTGGCCAGAACCGTATATCTACACACCGTATGTGACCGTATATCTGGCGATTTCCCTGCCAAAAATACCGTATATGCACCAAATATATATGGTTCTGGCCAACCCTAGCTATGAGTGACTGTGTATGCAATGTGCTAAGGTTTGGCGTCAGTGGGATGCCTCCACACGTAAGGCACTATGTTGTATGGAAGGTGAGCGAGGCAGCGAGGTGAGTTTGTTTGTGTGTGTGTGTGTGCGTGCGTGCGTGCGTGCGTGCGTGCGTGCGTGCGTGTGTGTGTGTGCGTGCGTGCGTGTGTGTGTGTGTGCGTGCGTGCGTGTGTGTGTGCGTGTGTGTGTGCGTGCGTGCGTGCGTGTGTGTGTGTGTGCGTGTGTAAGTGTGTGTGTTTGCGCTCCTGCGCTGGCTAAGGCAACTTGTGCGTATAAACATCAGTCTAGCTGTGTATGCAGTACTGTTGCACATTGAGGCAAGGCACATTGGGGCAAGGCTTGGAAAGGAGCTGTGCCCTAGCAGTCGAGCCGTGCGCTGTGTGTGTGTGTGTGCACGTTGGATGTGTGTGTGTGCGTGTGTGGGGTTTGCTGTGTGTCGAGTATGCTGTGACGAAATGTTGCGCGCACATGACAGGTGACGTGGAAGATTTCATGACTGCAGGCACGGGAGTCTGTGCTGATCCTATCGTGTAGGGTAGGCCAGAACCATATACATATACGGTGTATACACGTTTTATTTTGCCAATTTCATCATTTCATCAATTGTACGGTCATATACAGCGTATTTATACGCAACTCTCGCCAATCCTGTATATGTGTCTCTCATGAGATGAGCAAACCCTCCCAATATATCCTCATGAACGCTTTCGCGTCGTTCTACACCTTTGCAGTTTGCCCATAGAGGCAGACGTAATCCTCTTGTACACATACACACACATACACACATACTAACACACAAACAGACACGTACACATACACATACACACATACACACACACATACAGGCGCACAGACACACACACAGACACGCACGGGCAAACAAAGACACACACACACGCACGCACACACACACACACACACACACACACACTCACACACACACACACTCTGCACTGGCCAACAAAAGCAAGCACTTGTTGTCCTTGCAGCTGTCTGACCTCGGCAAGTCCCGCCGACTGGTGGACCTGGACGATGTCGGAGTGGGCCGCATGCTACCCTGGGTTGCGCCTGAGCTGCTGCGCACTCCTGATGCCGCTACTGAAAAGGTGGGGAGGGAAGAGGCATGAGGGCAATTTGAAAAGGAGCTCGTGATAGAAATGAATGGGCCGCATGCTGCCCTGGGTTGCGCCTGAGCTGCTGCGCACTTCTCATGACGTGATCGAAAAGGTGGGGAGGGAAGAGGCATGAGGACAGTTTGAATAGGAGCTCGTGATAGAGATAATGGGCCGCATGCTACCCTGGGTTGCGCCTGAGCTGCTGCGCACTTCTCACGACGTGATCGAAAAGGTGGGGAGGGAGAGACGTGAGGGGATTCTTAGAGGGTGCTGCCCTGGTTGCGCCTGAGCTGCTGCGCACTTCTGATGCCGTGACTAAAAAGGTCAGAAGGGAGGAGGAATGAGGGGTATTTTGAACAGAAGAGAGTGAGCTGCTTGCTTTCCTGGGTCGCCTATGCAATGCTGTGCGCTCCTAATGCTGGGACAGGAAGGTAGGAGTACCGTACCTTACCGTACTCACCCCGGTGCCCAAATTTCAGAAATTTTAAAGGTAGCCCCGGGTAACCCCGGACACTGTAAATAAATATTTAAGTCTTCCCTGCACCAACCCCGGTGGGCATTTAGCCCAGCCAGTGCCTGTAGTAAGTGTGTGTGTATGCGTGCACATGCGCGTTTGTGTGTGTGCATGTGTGTTTCTGTTTCACGCTTGTTGTGCGTGTGCGTGTGCGTGTGCGTGTGCGTGTGCATGTGCGTGTGCATGTGCATGTGCATGTGTGCTTCTGCTTCACGCTGAGCCCGCTCCTCTTTTGCCTGCTGCAGCCTGGCTAGGTCGGCTTTCTGCTGCTCCTCCTTTTGCTGCTGCAACGCTGCCTTTAAAATTCCTCTGCTGTAGCTGCCGACTTGACGAAAAAGCTTCTACACGTCCGCTGGAACACACCTTTGGGCGCAACCGGTGCTGCTGACGCTGGGGCTGGTGTTGGTGCTGGGGCTGGGGCAGGGCCTGGGAGAGGGGCGGGGGGGCCCTCTCCGCTCATTGCTGTTCAGCCACCCACCAAACTTTATTTTCGTCAACCCCGGAAACCCCGGAGCTTCTGAATAAATATATATTTTACAATGCCGATATCATGTCGGAGGGCAAAAAACGTTATTTACCCGGGGTGAGTTAAGAGAGGTAGGAGCGTTACAAAAGGAGAGGGGGTAGACAGGATCAGGTTGGTGATATGTTGGTGAGGCATTGGTGATATACATTGGTGATGCGCTGGTGAGACATTGGTGAGACATTGGTGAGACATTGGTGATATGTTGGTGGTGATACATTGGTGAGATTTTGGTGACACATTGGTGATACGTTGGTGGTGATACATTGTTGGTGACACATTGGTGAGACATTGGTGATGCATTGGTGATACATTGGTGGTGATGCATTGGTGAGACATTGGTGATACGTTGGTGATGCATTGGTGATGCATTGGTGGTGATGCATTGGTGATACGTTGGTGGTGATACATTGGTGGTGACACATTGATGACACATTGATGACACATTGGTGATACGTTGGTGATGCATTGGTGGTGATGCATTGGTGATACGTTGGTGATGCATTGGTGGTGATACGTTGGTGGTGATACATTGGTGGTGATACGTTGGTGGTGAGACATTGGTGGTGATACGTTGGTGGTGATACATTGGTGGTGATACGTTGGTGGTGATACATTGGTGGTGACACATTGGTGAGACATTGGTGAGACATTGGTGAGACATTGGTGAGACATTGGTGAGACATTGTTGGTGAGACATTGGTGAGACATTGGTGAGACATTGGTGAGACATTGTTGGTGAGACATTGGTGACACATTGGTGATGCATTGGTGATGCATTGGTGATACGTTGGTGATGCATTGGTGATGCATTGGTGACACATTGGTGATGCATTGGTGATGCATTGGTGATGCATTGGTGATACGGTGGTGATGCATTGGTGATACGCTGGTGATGCATTGGTGATACGTTGGTGGTGATACATTAGTGGTGATACATTGGTGGTGAGACATTAGTGAGACATTGGTGAGACATTGGTAATACGTTGGTGATGCATTGGTGGTGATGCATTGGTGATACATTGGTGGTGATACATTGGTGGTGATACATTGGTGGTGATACGTTGGTGGTGATGCATTGGTGACACATTGGTGATGCATTGGTGATGCATTGGTGATACGTTGGTGATGCATTGGTGATGCATTGGTGACACATTGGTGAGACATTGGTGAGACATTGGTGATACATTGGTGAGACATTGGTGATATGTTGGTGGTGATACATTGGTGACAGGCATGCATAACTTGGTACTGAGCTGCTGTGCATGCACACCCAGCACTGCGGCAATGACGGCGAAATCAGGGATGGAAATGGTGGTTTTGGATTGGGGAGGGGGGCCATCGATACGAAGAGGCAGTGGTGAGTTGTGGGAGTGAGGGAGTGTAGGGCGGTGATTTAAAAGTGAAAGTAATTGTCTACGCTGGAAAACACCAGCGTGCACTAAGGAAAGGATCTCAACTAGAGCTCACACTAGCCAGAGCCCCACCGGATGATTTAGTAAGGTGCAGGTGTGTTTGAAGAGTGAATTTGATGAGTGAACAGTGATTTGAAGAGTGAACAGTGAGTTTGAAGAGTGGACAGTGAATTTGATGAGTGAACAGTGAGGTTAAGGAGTGAACAGCGAAGGTGGGACAGCTGCTTGCTGGCAAGGGGAAAACTACGTGACTCATGGTTTGGAGGGGGGTTACGCTGTGGAGCCAGATATAGTCCAGATATAATGTATGCTGTTTGCAATATGATAAAAAAAAAGTATGTTGTGCAACACAACGAAATGTGTGCTGTGTGCAACACAATAATAATTTTGCTGTGTAACACAATGATATGTGTGCTGTGTAACACAATGGAATTTTTTGCTGTGCAACACAACGAAATGTGTGCTGTGCAACACAACGAAATGTGTGCTGTGTAACACAATGAAACTCAAAACTCATGTTGTGGAACACAGCAACACTTTCACTGCTGTGACCTGCAGTTGGGAGGGGAGGGATGTAGGGTTAAAATGATGTAGGGTTAAAATAAGGTTTAGGGTTTGGCGTGTGGGCAGGGCTCAGGAAAACCCTAGGGGATTTAAGGCAACACTGTCAAGGGGTCTTCAGTGCTGCTGTGTAAGGCACAATCACAAAAAGGAGACTTTGGTGGCTTTAGCTCAACGAATGGGATTGTGTTTTTTTGTGCTCACCCGCATGCACTCTTTTTGCCAACCTTTGAGGTCACATCAAAGCACACACAGCTTTTAAAGACTGCTTTCAATATTTACCTAGCACACCATGCTCGAATCATGCATCCCTATACGCGTAAATCACACACACACGCATACACACATATATACACACAAAAATACACTTACTCTCTCACACTCACACACACACACACACACACACACACACACACACACACACACACACACACACACACACACACACACACACACACACACACACACACACGCACACACACACACGCACACACACATGTACATTCGAAAATACACGTACTCTCACACACACGTACACACACGTACACACACACAGGTGGATGTCTACTCCTATGGCATGATCCTGTGGAGTATGTGGGCACGTAGATACCCTTATGAGGGCCAGGATGTGTCGCGGCTGCTGCTCAGGATCCTGCAGGGCAAGGTCATGCGACCGCCACTTCCTGGTGAGATGTGTTTCTGTACCGTGTTTTGTGTCTTTGTGTGCGTGTTTGGATGGGTAGGTGCATGTGCGCGCGTGCGTGCGTGCGTGTGTGTGCGTGTATGGGTGGGTGGGTAGGTGCGTGTGCGCGTGCGTGCGTGTGTGTGTTTGTGTGGGTGGGTGTATGTGTGCGTAGGATCCAGGACTAAATCGCCTGCTGCTCTAATTTCTATGGGGGCGTTTACAGCCAGCGCTCAGGGTGATAGGGTCCTTTACGGTTTGACGTTCTGACATTGTGGGAATGGCTCCTGCTTCCTGATTGCTCAGTGTCGGTGCTGCATTTCATACACACACTGCAAGCAACACATCAGCATCCACATGTCAGTGCTGCGTTTCATACACACACTGCAAGCAACACATCAGCATCCACATGTCAGTGCTGCGTTTCATACACACACTGCAAGCAACACATCAGCATCCACAACAGCCTGGCTTCCTTGCTGCCTCCCTTAAAAATTTGTTTCAGTGGATGGATTGGTTTTATGGATTAGCGTCAATGCTGCAACACATAGGATCATGCTGACCACTCACCAACCACTAGTTGCAGGCTTAGACCTCGAAATGGTAGCAGGCTCTGTATTTATGAAGGGATTGGCTTGAAACGAGTAGCGTCTATGCTGCAACACATAGGATCATGCTGACCACTCAACAACGACATAATGCAGGCTGCCCTGAATGGGATGCCCCATCCTCATGAATTTTAATTAACCTGTCTGTGCTGCGTTTCACACTAAAAACGCTGACCACACAACACAACTTGATGTAGGCTGCCCTGAATGGGATGCCCTGTTCCAAGGCAACCCCCCAACAGAGCCAGCAGATGGATGGAGGGAGCTTTTAGAAAAGTGCTGGGATCAGGTTTGTGCTTGCGCGTGTGTATCTATGTATGTGTGTGTGTGTGTGTGCTTGCATGCGTGTGTGAATGTACGCGTGTGCGTGTATGGTTACGTATGTGAGTGCACATGTGCGTGTATAATTGCGTGCACGTATGTGTTCTTTAATTTCCACTTTATTCGTACTTTGCTTTTATGTGTGCCTGTGTCTTCATGTGTGAATGTACAAGTGTGCGTGTGGTTACGTATGTGAGTGCATGTGTGTGTATCCGCATTCAAAAATGTGCAACAGCATATACCTACACGTGCATGTGTCATGTGCCCCACACTGACTGAGTAATGCATCATAGCATGCACACCACACACATGCACGCACACTCACAACACGCGTACTGCTTTATGGGGACACAATGATGACGCAATATGATGACACAATGATGGCACAACATGCGTACTGCTTTATTATGATGACGATTTCCAGGACCCCTCCTCGCGCCCCGACTTCTCAGACATCACGCCCGCCATGCTTCACATGTTCAACGCGAACAAGAATGCAAAGCGTGCGGCTCGTGCAGCAGCGGAGGGTGGCAAGAAGGAGCAGCAGAAAGAGCAGCAGTAGCTGCAGCAACAAACGCTCGCCCCATAAGTTGCCTGCTCCAATGGGCTTGCAAGATCATAGCAGAGACACCGTAATATGAGTGGAGAGCTGTAGAGTGTGTGTGTGTGTGTGCGTGTGTGCGTGTGTATGTGTGTGTGTGTTGCCTGCTCCAATGGGCCTGCAAGATCACAGCAGAGACACTGTAATATGAGTGGAGAGCTGTTGTGTGTGTGTGTGTGTGTGTGTGTGTGTGTGTGTGTGTGTGTGTGTGTGGTAATTGCTCGTTTCTAATGGACAGTAACGTCACCAGGGTATGGTAATTATACATGGGATGAGCTTGTTTATGGAATGGTCATAGGTTAGGGTTGTGTGTGGAGGGGTTGTGGGAGGGGGAGGGGTTTGTGTGTGCGTGTGGAGGACGACGGCACAACAGTGATTGTGTGTGTGTTGCTCAGACAGGGGCAGCAGCAGTGGTAGTGGGAGGAGGTGTGTGTGTGGTTGTTTTGACTGGCTAAGTATGTGTGTTGTCCAGGCAGGGGCAGCAGCAGTGATAGTTGGAGGTGGTGTGTTTGTTTTGATTGGCTGGCTAATGTAAAATTAAGGAATTTGGCGTCCGTGAGAGGGCGAAGCCGTAAGATATCTTCCTACCTTTTAAGCACTGGTTATAGTCAGGTTACAGTCGTTTTTGTTGTACGAGTATGTAGGTATTGGCAGGGTCACAGATAGATGATATGTAAGGGGCTGATAGTGCTCCTCACGGCTAGAGCCAGCATAGCACTTCTAGCTTAAGCCAGTATGGCACACTTAGCCAGTATGGCACACTTCTAGCTTCAGCCAGTATGGCACACTTTGTGAGAGGGCACCTAAACTTTACTCCAAAGTCCCCATCGTGACAGGTCCCTTCTCATTGTACATGTGTACATGTGTGGCATCCAATACGCCCATCAGCACCGATAAGGATGCCAAGCACTGCTTGATGCTCCCTTGACCGTGTGTAAACAATCCTGGGTATGAAAGTGCACACCCTTATCTCACCCCTGGCTCCCCCATGCATGCCCTTCTGATCATGTGCATGGCTTTGACATTATGTGCATGGCGTTAACACGCCTATATCAACACCTAGGGGTTCTCAAGCACTGTTTGATGTCTCCTTGACCAGAAGGTGGGCAAGGAGTCAGGTACACTTTAGCATACGCATGCATGCAGCTGTTGTTTGCGAGCTGATGGAAACTCTTGCGTTTTTAAGCTCATTTTTTGCTGGGCGATATTTGCGTCCTGCGGACATCAGGTTTAGGAAACTAGGACTTCCTGAGCCGCCCTCCGTGCTGCTTCCTCCACCTGCAAGTATAGACATTCTTAACAAGGTGACACACCTCTGAATGAAGTAGAACACCTTTTCACGCGTGTTCTTGTTTGTTTTTGTGTGTGTGTGTGCGTGTGTCGTGCAGACCTGCAAAAGGTGCACTTCGTCGTAGGCATTGAATGAGATGGAACGCCTGTTCTTATGTGTGTATCTGCGGCCTTCCTCCGCACAGTGCACTACATATTATAGATGTGTGGGGCCTGTTTGCACATTGCCTCATTTATTGTCAGGACTGAGCATAGACCTGTGTGGTGTGCGCTCTGCTGGCTTGTCGTTTGCCTTGCATGCTGCAAACATCCCAACAACGGCTGCCCTTTTTTTTCCTTTGTACTCTGGGGTGGCAATTCGCCTTTTGCATTGTCGTGCCTCGTGGATACTACGTGCTGCCATAGGCTTCAACAGATTTGCTAATGTAACAAGCGAGCTTTTTTGGTAGTCAATCCTCTGCCTGCTGCAAATAGAGGCCTGATGCGATGGATTTTCATACGTATGAAGATCATTGTATCACGCTTGCAAGATGTTGGGAGTCGTTGTGCACTTGCTTATTTATGATTGCGTCTTTTAATGGAATTACTGTATGACTCTTTGCCGCGTCCATTTGTAAAATGTGATAAGTCGATGCAATTGACCCTTAGAGATAAGGAAGAAAGGGGAAAAGGGGTGCACTTTGTAATGCATGCAGAGAAACAAAAAGTAACAGCACCACGGTTCCGAGCTTCAAGTAGTAGTTTAGCTTAGTTTAGATTGGATGACAAAGGCCTCTGACACAGGTCCCTTTAAAAAATAAAGAGTTAAATTGAAAAACAAAACCTTTTGATATCACCGTCAGAAAGGTTTACAAGGGTTACAAGGATGGCCTACAGCCCGAGTCTCTGGCTGACGTCAGAAATATTACCAAATGAAAGATTCACCATCAATTTCAGATTTTATAAATTTGGGTAAATTTTGGAAATTTGGGTATACTCAGCACACCAACTAAATTACAGCTTATTGACGAGACTCATCAAAGCAACCTACACTGAACAAGCTAACAATCGGGCGTGGCAGAACAATGGTCAGAGTGCACATAGGTAACCAACTAAGTGTTCATGGTTCCAAGGCAGATATAAAAGAATCAAAATACACTGTTTCAATCAAACAAGTCCTTAGTTTTGATTGTGCTTTGCTGTGTGAGGCAGGTGTTGAAGACAAAAAACGCCTCAGGCCTGATGTGCAGCAGGCAGTAGCAGCTGATGGAGGAGGTTGCACGGGAAGCAGTAGAGCAGCGGCACGCAGCGGACCTTCAGGCAGGGGACGAGTGCTTGGAAGCAGCTGCCCTTATTGGGGATGAAGATTTAGTGGACCCCACAGCCACAGCAGGAAGCAGCAGGGGAGGAGGGGGTGTGGGAAGCAGGGGCTCAAGGGGCAGGGGGAGTGGCACCAGGTGTGTTTTGCATTTGCACAATATTTATAGGTGTGTAGGTAGTTAGGTTTAGGCTAACCCACCCACACATATGCGCAAACACACACATGCATACAATGCACACACACAGGGAGCACGCATGTACCACCAGCAGCAGCAGGGTAGGGCCTGGCAGCCGTGGGGGGCGAGGGAGCCGGGGGGGCCGCACGCACAGTGCGAGGGCCAGGGGCAGGGGCCTTGAAACCTTGGAGATTTCAGAGACCAGCACAGAGGAGGACGAGGGGGAGGAGGAGGGAGGGGAGGCAATGCAAGAGTAACTCCTCAGGCTGAAGTTAGGAGCCATAAAACTCGTCTCAGACTTTGATGTAAACCAACACTGAATAGATACAGAGAGGAGAGCACAAGAAATCCCCAAATTCGCAAAGTTCGCAAATTTCCTTAACTTTTCAGGGGCCTCGCAAAAGCTTAATGCTCGCAAATTAATTATTCTAATTATTTCGGCACCTCGCAAAAAGTATGCCTCGCAATACTAAAAGCGCAAGACGGTATAAAGCATGGCTTTCTTCTGCGTTTTTTCTTTAGCCAAGTCTTTGCATTTGCTTACTGGCACTGTCAAAAAGCCACGCGTTATCAACGCGTTTCTGAAGCTCAGAAACGCGTTTATGAACCAGAAACGTGAACGCGAAAATTTTGAGGCATTCCAAACGGTCCTGTAAGGCCTTTGTTTTGGCGAGTGTGGCTTGTTTTGGGCGTGTTATAATATGTTTTAATAAATCGGAAGCAGATGGGAGCTGTTTGGGCTGGATTCCGGGAAGCGCGTTTTCACCGCGTTTCTGAAATTCAGAAGCGCGTTTCTGAAGTTCAGAAACGCGCTTATGATGAGCATGTCTTTTTTTTAAAGTGCTTGTTTCCCGGTCCTGCCGCTAGAACTGCAGCAGTGTTGTCCCAAGAATGTGCTTGCAGCCTCCAAAACAAAGCAGGAGGCAGTTTGTACCTGTCTGCGCATTCAATCCCCAGCAGCGCGTTTATGAGTCTCAGAAACGCGCTTATGAGTCTCAGAAGCGCGCTTATGAGTCCCAGAAGCGCGCTTATGAGCCTCACAAGCGCAGGGAAAAACGGGAAAAACGTGTTCATAAGCGTCAAAATATTAAGCAAAATATTAGGCGTGTTTTTGGCTAGCGCGCTTATGAATCTCAGAAGCGCGCTTATGAGTCTCAGAAGCGCGCCTATGTGCGCGCTTATGAGCTTCAGAAGCGCGCTTATGAGTCTCAAAAGCGCCGGGCAAAACGGGAAAAACGTGTTCATAAGCGGAATTGGAATTCGGGGGAGGTTAATTAGAAACAACAGGCAGCCACACGTCACATATCTATCTGTTCAGCCACACCAGTCAACCAGGACTCCAAGCTCGTC